>JACCDV010194753.1_pt1 | contig 24296 bp, 8 predicted proteins | sample 7446131 | NCBI WGS metagenome assembly JACCDV01 (sample SAMN15323448, study PRJNA562643) | freshwater metagenome | isolation source: river surface water | place: USA:Blue River Watershed | collected 2017-08-17
ATTCTTATCGCCATTAATCAATAAATTCTAATTATATTAAAATGTGAAATGATTCGGTGGTTTAGTTTGCTACAACTATTATCATAGTGAATTCCGATGAGCAAGTCTTTTTGTTGGCGTGAGCATCCTTTGCCTGGAAAGCTTCTTTTTTGCTCCGAGATGGCTATTGAGTCGTCCTTGACGAATTTCTTGGATGGCTCCTAAGGCCATTAGAATTGTTGTTGTTGGATTAATCGATCTATATAAAGCTGATATTTCTTGGCAGTACTCATAAGGTAAAAGAACCCTTTAGTTGCCGATACTTATTGCTATTGAATTTTTATATTCAAGATGAATAATGCAGTCATCTAAAGATTTGGACCTTAAATCCTGTTATTTGGCCTTATCTAAGAGTGAAAATATGCATTAATATTTTGATTGCTTACTGATGATGATTTTAGAATATTCTATGATAGATGATAATCAAAGTTTCTCTCCGTCGAAATCAAAAGTGTGCTGGGTATAGATGACTGATCCATCTTCATGAATGATGACGTTTCCCTTTAGGTTTTTATCGATGCTTGACACGAAATCAGAGATGTATGCCTTGGCAACTGCGTCCTTCTTGAGCTCGTTAGAAATATCATTGGTCAAATGTCTCACTTCCTGAAGCCAGCTTTGCAAAAATGTCAGGTATTCAACTCTAGTGTAATTGAACTTAGTCTCCTTTTTCTCTTCTCTGATGGTTTTGAAGTATTTGCTCAAAGGCTTCAAATAGTCTTACTTGTTGAAGTGGAAGGGATGGAGGGTCTTGGCTGACTCCTCAAAAGCAGAGCTCCACTTGGAATAGTTGACAAAATTAGTCCTGAAGTCGAAAAGGTCTTGAATTTAAATAGGAGTCAAACTCAAGAAAATTCCTTTCTCCTTAAGAGATCGATGGATGGCAGCAATTGTTGGCTCTAAATCGTTCATCCAGTGAAGTCCAAAGAGGCAGATGGCCACATCATATTAGTTCTCATCCTTGAACTCAGACTCAACGTTTGCCCTTCTGAACTCAACATTGGGGAAAGTGTTGTTGACTTGAGCAAAGTGAATCATATCTCCTGAAACATCATAGCCAACAATCTTAGAGACCTCAACACCGTTATTGGCCAATAATTCTCTAATAGTCAGAGTTGGTAGTCCATATCCACATGCGATATCAACAATGGCAAGTGGCTTAGGATCTGCCTTGTATTTGTTAGTAATAACCTCAACGAAGTGCTTAATGGCAATATCGTTGAAATACCTCTGGAGATGGTCAACTTTGGGATAGGTCCTGTTGAAGGCCTATTTTTCAGTATTAAACTTGAGAATATTCTAAACTGCTTTAGAAATCATGCCCATATCCAAAAAGGGGGCTCCCTGTCCTTGGTTGGGTCCTTATTGATTGCCATTGGGGTTTCCAAGAAGTCCTGCAAACATCAACTTAAGATTTGTTATTAAACTATTATATCAATAAGTTAAATCACCTTTGTATTAAGCTATCGATGATGATTACTTAATAACTAAGGAAATAAGCTTAAAAAAGCATTTTTGAGGTTTATCTCTCTCTTTTATTATTGTTTCATAAAATATTTTTACATATCGTGATTCCATAGTCTTTCATCAAAGCTGCTAAAGCTTGAAGTTTTACAGTATAAATTTAATTTGGAAAAGAATGATATGCCAAATCCTAGTTTTTGAAATATTCCAACAGCCAATATTACAGATTCCTTTTTTTAAAGAATACTGATGGACCATATCTCAAAATACTAATAATCAAAGGACAACGATTGCCAGCACAAAACCCGAAAATTCAAATAACAAATTAGAAAATACACGATTAATTTTTTATCTTTTGATTAATAAGAATCTTTGACACCCTTAAATAATTACTACTTATCATCTAACTAAAATTTCGGTATCAAGGATTCTCAAAGGTTTATTGCAAATTTAAGTTGTAAATGGTGTATTGGATCATTTATAGTTGCATAGAATCATTTTTTGGCTCACTTTTTCCAAGAGAAATTTTAGCATACAATTTAATAAAATAAATAAACTGCCAAACATTTCTAATCCATAAGATTACCATGATTGGAAATTCAAGAAAAAGACTTCTTGGTCAAATAGTTTCAATAGAACCACTATTCAAGAGTCCAGGCTCATATTTACTAACCAAAGCAGATTTATTCAGATATGATCATCTTTAAAAGGGTAGAATTTTAGCATTTGTATTTTAATCTCAATCAAAATCATATTAGTTTCATTTGATTCATGCTGAAAATAAAAAAATGTGGTCAAACAGATATTCTTTTTATTGCATATATCACAGCATATTTTAGCATATATAAATCGGGCTAAATCAAGGATAATACTTCTTGTAGAACAGCTTCATCTTGTGTGATTAAACAAAGCAATATTAACTAGTCAAACAATGATTGAATTAATGTTATATTAACTACTATTTTTTACAGCTTTCTTTTTAGTTCTAATACTATTATTAGCTGACTTTAAAGGAATAGTTGATGGTTTATATTTAATTGATAAATAAATGTTGTAAAGTAGAGGAAGGAAGCAAGGTAAAAAAATGTATAAATCCCAATATTCTCCTATCTACTATAACTATAATCCAATGCTCGAACGTTTGATTCAATCCAAACTACAACTGCTAAGCAGATAAAATATACACTTAAACCAAAATATACATAAACATATCAATACACAAAGCGCCATAAACAATAATAGCAAAGCACATCCATGTATAAATGGTACAGCAAAAACTTTACTGATTAGAAATAATTCATCACAGAGTAACGCTCGAGAAAGAAGAAGCATTGTAGCTTTAAGCGAGAGGCCAAAAACAACCCCATTGATTATTAGATCGAATTCTTAGGGACAAAAAATATTGATTTCGCCAGCTAATACAGAAAGAATGTAGGATGATGAGGACGATCTCCTGGAGTCAACCTTCAAGAGAACAAAGGTGCGATTTTTGCAAATAAGAAGATAAGTATGATCATTTTTAACTCATTTAGCTATCCAACGAAATTATTATGGGCTTAAACACAAGTGGTTTCCCAAGAATTAATTATGGCTATTTGTTTTTATTATCAGGGGAAATAAAGTTGAACTTACTTTTATTCCAATCAATAGAACCTGTCTCCCAATAGTTCTGAGTCTGAGGAGGCACGCAGACTGTTTTTATTTCAGGTTTCTATTGAAAAACACAAAGAATTTTAGTCTTGCATTCACTGATCCATTCATTAAGAAGAAAATTGGTGATCTTCGTATCCTTACGCTTATATTAGAAACATCTCAACACAACTGTCTCAATAAAATGTATCCAATTCGGTATGCCTTACACTAGTTGATACTTCTCTCTGATATTTTTGTCCTTCTCAAGGATGCTCTGCTTTGTCTCTTCCAAAATATCAGTGAGCTTATGAATTTGCAGACCTTTACCGTTCAAAATATGGACTACTTCTTTAACATAAAACTTATATTCCTCTTTGCTTCCATTGGTTTTGCCTTTTGCCTAAATTGCAGGTGCTTATTCAAGACTTAATTGCTCAAACTCCTCTTACAGTTTCAAGTAGCCTTTTTTACTAACATGAGAAACAAGTATCTTCCTAAACGTATGAAGAAGAAAGATGATGGCACTAGGATAGCTGAAAAGCTCATCCTGAGGAATAGACCGTTTCGCAATCATATTGGCCTATTTGCTGACCCTCCTTTTAAAGTCCTTAACATCAGTAAAGCCAGTTACTAGAATCATATGGGCTATAAGTATATGGAATAGTTTCTTCTTTATTTTGGAGTTTATTAGAATTTTGTTTGAGATGTGGGCTAATAAGCTCTATTTGTTGATATTGCGGCAAAACCAATCTTGAGTTATCAGGGTGAAGATCGAACTCAAAGACACAACATTCTTACCCTAGAATTATTCTCGACGCCCCACGCAATTTTAGTATGCCTATTTATACCCCAGTTAAGTTAGATACTCTATCAAGGGGATAAAGATGTTTTTTGGATAATTCTTTTAAAACTCGGCTTACGATGGAGTTATTTCGCTTGGTTGGTTGAGTTCAACTGGCTTTGCAATAGGCTACTTTTGGAGTTACTGCTCGTGTGGGATGGGGTGAGGACAACTTGATTTATCAGCCATGCCTAAGTTAATATTAGTTATAATTGCTAGTTAGTGATTATCTATATGAAGTGAATATATTATATCATCGAAAGCAATATCCAAAGCAAATTGAACCCTTAAAAATCAACTTCTAAAAGAGGGATTTATTTATGAAAATCATTATTTTGAGCCATTATCCATAGATGCTCGCTTAGTTATTACATCAATAAAAATAAATAAAATTAAAAGGAATGGAGAAGTAGATGAAGGAACCTGAAACCGCAGCCAAGGATAGAGAAAGTTAGTAAGAATAAGCTAGAAACATCTCACAATAATCTCAATAATCAAAGACAGAGCTAGAGTAAGCTTTTAAGTTACTGGGGACCAAAAAGTATGATTACTTCAATCTTAAGCCGCTAGTTTACTAGGAAAAATATAACAAAAGGTACCTAATTTGATTGATTTATGCATTTATACCATAACAAAGTATATAGAAAGATTAAAAAATATTTGATGAAGATCTAGATCACCATCTTCTTCCTTGAGGCTGCATATTACCCCCATTGAAAGGCATGCCATTGCCAAAAGGTTGAAGATTCATGTTGCTTACTGGTTGTGGACCGAAAAATGCATTGGAGTTCATGTTTGGTTGCTGGGGGACGAATTGAGGGGGTTGGTTAAATCTACTTTGCTGATTATTATTGTTGTAAGTATTTTGGGCAGTGAGGATGTTTATTGGATTGTTTTGAGGTTGGCGAGGCTGGTTTTGTTGGGGGATCATTGGTGGCATATTGACTGCTGGGGGATATACTGGCTGAGAGCCGAACTGCTGTCCAAATCCAAAGCCTAGCATATTTGCTGGAGCATACATGTTCATGGGAGCAAATCCACCCATCATTGGCGCCATGGGAGCCATTGGGCCCATCATCCCTCCAAATCCGAATCCCATTTGTGGCTGGGCAAAGTTAAAGCCATTAAAGTTTCGATTCTGGGCCTGGTTCATCATTTGTCCTTTTTGAGTATTAAAAGCCATTTTCTTAGCGATTTCAGCCTGCTTTTATGGATTTGCATTTTTATACTCCTCCTTCTTTCTCTACATATATTTCTTGTAGTCTTCAAAACCCTCAGCTTGTGTACTTGGATTGAATCTATCGTACTAGCTTGACATAAAGATTCTATTTTCTTCAAAGGTAGTGGTCTTTTAACCTGTCTCATTCATGCACAGTCCTATTATTATGGAATTAAATGGAATGATGAATAGTAAGACTGATATTCCCAAAGCAATCAGATTTGGGACAAGGGCTTCTGGTGGAATGCCAGTGGGTGAAAAATTAGCCCAAGTTAAACTTCCAAAGCTATACACAGCTGGAGCCAAGCTTATCATCTTATAGACTGTGTTATTGACAAATTCCGTTCCAGGTACTGGCCTCCTGTAGCGATTAAATAATGAGTATTTTTAAACCCAGTACATGAGTAGGTAGCCAAACATAGCGATAACAGATATAATGGGCTGCAAGGACACATAGAAGCAGGCAAACATGAAGACGCTTACCATGTAGATGGACTGATATCCAACTTCAAACTATACTCCCTCATGCAGTATATTATGCTATTTCTGGTTTTGTGAAAGCTTGTTTTCTATGTTATTAATAAAATACTCGGCATTGATTTAACACAACGAATAATCCCCATCATTATCCTGTAAGGATTTATCAGCAAAAGGATTGGAGGAACAACGATTGTTGACACGCTTAGCAAGAATATATTATCCACAAGTCCATTCTAGTAATAGAAATTTTTATCCTTTACATAATAAGCTGTCACAATTGGAATAAGGATGGTGTTGATCATTTGTGCAAGGACTGATTTGACTGCTAGGCTGGCTTGACGGTAGGTCTCAGTATAGTCTTTCTCAAAGACAGTTAGATTACGTATAACTTCTAAGAATTATAAGAGTGGTACGTCCAAGCATGACATTGACAATAGAAATAGTCATAGAGATAGCAATAGTGATTGGCCTCGACCCTCCTGATTCTTCTTGAGCTTTGCTTAGTCCATAGACTATAGCAAAACAAACTCCAAGCAAGAGAAGAGTGATAGAGAAAGTAAATAGCTTACGCATGTATGAATTGCAATTCTTTTGGCCAAGATTAGTCCATATAATATCTTATGGTTAGGGAGCTCTTCTAATTTACAAATGATAAAACTTATCATCTTTTTTATACCAGAACTTATCAAGAGTTTTCCCACAAATAGTTTGAATTCTGCCCAAGACAGAAGGCTCATGCAATTGTGCGAGAAATGTTTTGGGAACATTTGTATCAAAAGTAACAAAGACAGTGGTTGTACTATCCTCATCGTTGTGCTATTTGATTGATTGTTTTATCTTATTGGAGAGCTATAAGAGCTTTTATATTTTCCTCTTGTTTAAAGCTTTGTACTGGTCATAGAGCTTAGTTCTCTCATCTCGAGGAAGAGAAAATGTATTTCTATCCTTTCTCTCAAGGACGAGCCCAATAATCTTCTCTTTTGACTAGCTAAGCTATTTGTTAATGTTCTTAATCTATTCATCTTCGAAGGACTATTAGTTGAGATAGAATGGCTTGCCAATATTCAGTTTGACTATTTTAAAGGGTTTGTTCCATTTGGGAGGAATTTTATTGGCCCCTTTAAGATCCTAGTAGAAAGAGTCAAGTTGTTTTTGCAAATTATCTTGGGTAACATCCAAAGGCATACCTTACATCACAACTGAGTAATCAGAACAACTAATTGTATCATCATCATATTCCTGAATGCCCTTTATTTCATTGTACTTCAGGCCAGCCAAGGCAAAGATCCAAATTATTATATTAGCCACTCCGAGCCAACATTGAATGAGGTAGTAATTTCTGTTAGTCTGGTTATCGTTGGTCTGCTTGGAACTTAAAGAAATAGCGATATAATCAACACTGGATTGATTGTTTACCAAATTGCCGTTCCGAGAAGCAATTACATTGGTGATGAGGGCAAAGATAGAGTAAATGATGGTCAGGATGAGGAGAAGGATTGAGAGTTTTTTGTAGTTAGCAAAGTACAAATATGTGGAAACACCCATATTCTTTATTTACTAGAATGGAGTGCAGATTGTAATCGTATCATGCTGTTTGATGAACCCACAGCATGGACAGATCTTTGGGGAGCTCTTTTCGTCTAAAAGCGATGACGATGTATCGAGGCGACTTGACCCTGATTGCTTTTAAAGATCATAGGTTCCCAGCCTCATGGCGTCACAATGAACTTTGGCCATGTCGGAGTTAGGATAGCTGAGAAGCTAAACCAATATTGTAGAGAGCTCATTCACATCATCTTTCTGGCTCATATCTACTCGAAGTTAGAGCTCGTTAATAGCGTTAGTTCCAAGCTCAATCAAAGAAGAGTTCTCTTTCTTTTAGTTACCCTTGGCTTGAACCCTAATTTCTTCTGATGAAACATCCTAAATCATCTGTAACAAACAATTATAATTTTTTTCCTCATTTTAATGCTTACTTTTGAAAATTTGATATCATCCAATTATATATTAATCTCGTCTCTATATATCAAAGAAATCGTTCTTTACTTTCGTATCTACAAAGACACAAGCTCTTTCAATAAATTGCTATTTAAGAGTTCTTGAAGGTACAATTATATAGATAAATCTTATTGGATTTATCTTGATATAAGATATATTAATGAGCGAAAGATAAAGGCTCCTGAACGATAATTTAGATACATATCAAATCGTGGTTTAACAAGATGGTAATAGGTGATTTACTACCTCCCTGCCTATGTGAGGTTCAACATTGACACTGACGATAATGGAGATATAACATCTAACATCTCAGGAACATTGATTATCTTTATCTACTATGGAGATACTCCAAAGGAAACTGTGGACATATTTATTGGGGAAAATGCAAAAAAAAGCTATGCTTGTTTAATTTAATAAGGGTCAATCCATCTCACTCACAGAAGGTAGTGGGATTGTCTTTAATTAATATCCTGAATATAAGATGGCTGAGTATATAGTAAACCAAAGTTTTGAGGCAGACATTAGGGGAAATATGTTTCTAGCTCCATTCGTTACCTTAAATCTGTATATCTATCTTAGTTAACCTCAGGCAGATCCAACTGTTTAGCACAGAAAGAAGCAGAACTTAATTGTTGGAAAAGAATGGAGAAATAAAAAAATGCAATGCCTACTTCAATAAATTCAAGAAAGAGAGCTGAATGAATAAGCTTGATTTATCGCCGTCCATTTGCTTACATTATCCCAGCAATTCATATATAAACGTTCATTTCGCCATGCCTCACTAACCTAATATTAGATACAAAAGATAATTTATCAATTATCAATATTAGCAGGGTACAATATAAACCCATGAAAAAAATCATTATTTGATAGAATTGTCTTTAACCACGTCTTTCCAATAGATTTAATTATTGATTAATTTTATTAGTTTAGGATTCCTCATAATATTAAAAGATATATGAGCGAAAGGCAAAAACTTATTGAAGATGGTATAAATTATATAAACACATCTTAAGTGGTGGTTCTAAAAGAATAAGGCAAGTAGTCCTATTTCCTTCCTGCCTATGTGAGGTTCCTCATCAAGGAAATAGATGCTGTTGATAAAGGGGAAATATCCGCCAGGATGTCAGGGACACTCCTAATTTCTTTCTACTATGGATGTATGAATAAAGATATTGTTAACAAATTTATAGGCTAGGATGCAGAAAAAGCCATAGTTGTTTAGTTCAACAAGGAGGAATCTATCTAACTCAAAGAAGGCAAAGGAATCACCTTAAAAGAATTTCCTAAATAAAAAATGGTTCAATATACAGTTAGAAAAAGTTTTGAAACAAGCTTAAAGGGAAAAATGTTTTTTGCTCCATTCACACCATTAAGTTTATATCTTTTAGTCACTCTCCAAAGTGTCAGCTTTAAGAATGAAGATGAAAACTTAGATATTTCAATAAAGTTCAACTGCATGAATAACAAATCAATTCTATTGCTGAGGAACGGATAGAATCTTTCATTTGGAACTGTCCAACTTGCCCCAAATTAATTTAGTGTTGCCTACTCCAACACAAGAAAATATCCTTTTTAGGCTGATGATACAATTGTTGATAATGAAGATGTGGAAGATGAGTAAAGTATTAAATATTTTCAGTATGCCCACTTCAAGATTGGAGTTTTTCAAGATCCCCTGCCTTCTCTTCTGAAAGTGTTTATTCCTCTGGCTCTATTAGGATTGATGACACTTTTCGTTTACTTTCAAGAACAATCATTTTCAGCAAGATTGATAACTATTGCTACCTTAGCCCTTGCATACGTTTCCTTGATTGGTACTATTTACTCTTAATTTCCTAGCACAGCTTCAATAAAGTTCATTGAAATACTGATCCTTTTCTAGCTTATTGGGACCATTCTATTGATCCTCGAATCCTTTGAGATCAGAAATTAAGCTTCATTCGTATTCGTATGGAGCGAGAACGGATACTTTTTGGGAACATTAATCATCAACGTATTGATATTCTCCATTATCATCATACAATATATCTATCACAGATGTGTCCAAGTTACCAGATATTAAAAGAAAAACCCCAATGATTTAGTTAGGAAAAAATCGAAAAAAATTATCAAATAAGACTGGAGAAACAAGTAATGTAATGACTACTTCAATCAATATAAGAGAGATAATCCAAGAAAAAATATTTGTACCTTATGATCGATATAAAAATTGATCCCATAGAATAGATATTATTGATTTATCAATTTATTGATTGTTATTCGCCATTAATATTAAATATATCTAATGATCTACAAGGGAAAATAACCTTTAAATGGCAAAATAGATAGCAGTAAGCCACTCTTGGTGACTAGTACAAAAAATGGTGAGGAAGATAAATAGACATATTATTTCCCCTGCTACGTCAGGTACCTTATCAAATAAATTGATCGTGTTGATAAGGAAACCCTCTAGGGTGAGATCCAAGGAACTCTCATCTTTACATTTTACTATGGAAATACAGATCGATTGATTATTGATAAATTCATAGAGAATGACAAGAGGGCCATTCTTTTGGAATTCGGCCAGAATGAATCAATTTAGCTAAGGTCAGATAAGGACATCACTTTGAAGGATTATGAAGATAAAAAGTTGATTCAATTCACTATTAGGAAAAAGCTTAAGACTGATATAAGGGGAAGGATGTTCTTGGCGCCTTTTAATATTATTAATATCTATTTACTTGTGACCATTCAATCCCTGTAGTTTAAGTACTGCAAAAAGGAAGAATAAGATATGAATTAAATTAAGGAGTAATTTGTTCGAAATTATAAGAGGGATTTAACTAAAAAATAAGCAAGAAATAAATTAAAAGACTACAGGCAACAAAATAAGGACGCCCTATCATATAAAAAAATCGCCATTAGATTTAATTGCATGGATAACAAATAAATTTTATTACTTCGAAACGGCTAAAATTTATCTTTTGGTCGTTATTAAATAGCCCCATATTATTTTGATACTGTTTACACAAATACAAGAAAATATCCTTTCGAAGATGATGGTATGGTAAAGGAAAATGATGATAAGGAGGATTAGAAAGATTTGAAATATTTTCAATATGCTCACTTCAAGATACCTGTCTTCTAATATCCTATGCAGTCGATTCTTGTTGTCTTTATTCCTATTTGGCTGCTGGCTCTTATAGGAATGTTCACCTTCTTCCAAGAACAATCATTTGGCGGGAGATTAGGTACTGTTTCCTTTCTCATACTGGCATATTTTCCTTTGATATCAACAATCAATTAAAATGTTCCACCTACTCCCAGGATAAAGCTGGTTGAAATCTTGATCTTGTTGGAGATCATTGCAACTAGTATACTCTTGATTGAATCTTTTCAGATAAAAGATGAAGGTCTAAATTATCACTTTATTTGGTACGAAAATTGGTTTTTTTTCATCTATATTATCATAAACATTTTCTCTGTTTCGATCCTTGTGATTTTGTTTCTTTTACACCGGCTGATTTGGGTTAATAGATACAAGGAGAAAAGCCCAGAGAATAAGCAAAGAGTAAAGGATAAGAAGGTTGATCCCAAAAAATGGAGAAATAAACATAGTGACGATTAATTCACTGCAGCTTTGCAAACGAATTAAGACATCGAGATCAAAATACTAGAGAATCCTCTTCCAAATTGATTACCCATAAATCTATGCATTATTGACAATTAAATAATAAAGGATTATTATAAACTTCATACAAGCATATGATGCTTTTTATTATTAAACAAGATAATGGATGTTTATATTTATCAAAGGTAGTCTTCGAAAATATCTCTCATATCACTACTTTTTTTCACTAACGAGTTTATTTCCCCCTAAATGCTTTTTACTTATTGTCGATTTAAATCCAATGCAAACACATTTATAAAATTTTTGTAAAGCTGGTGTTAAAGCTTTAACAAGATATCGAAACCCTTATGAGCCTTAGTTGCAATCTTTTTTTCCCTACTTTAGTGTTACTTGCTTTATATGCGGATTATTCCAACTGGAGAAGAAAGAGGTATACTATTGGGGGAAACTTGCTATGTCCCATTTGACTTTTTGTTCATTTTTTATATTTCTTTCATAATTTGGTCTCTTTTCTCCTGGAGAACTTTAATATTTCTTGTTTTCTATTTGATTGTCTCCTCTAACTCCTCAATCTTTCGTCTTAAGGACTAGTTTTATGCAAGAACAACAATGTTTTGCTATTTGATTGACAGCAGTTAATTTTTCAAATTTTCTTTTTCATGGTCAGATTGTTTCTCAACCCCCTTTGAAACCAAATTATTCTCTTTTTATACGATATCTGTCTTAGGAAGTTCAGTTGGTTTGATGCTACTAACAGTTTTTTCAAGGGATTGTTAAAGTTATTGTTTTTATTTTTTGAGTACTTGGATGATATACTTATATTACTTGAGCTTTGTCTACATTTGGATAATTTTCTTATCCTTCGATAAGATTTGTTCATACATACTATCTAAGGATGCCTTGCTTTATTCGGCCTTGGCCTATAAGTTAGCTATCTTGCGATGATAGTTCTATATTTTTATTCTTTCCTGGTTTAGCTCACTCTCATACTTTCTCATCCTGATTTTGTTGTCTTATTATTTTTATCCGATCATCTGATTCATCGAGTTCTTCTATCTTTACAACTATTGAATACAAGCATAGTTCTTCTTCAATTAGGCTTCTTTTGATTGAAGGGTTTTGAATAGTTTCTATGTTTATAATGTTAAACTCTTTATTTCGCCTTAACTTGATTTTATCTTAGAAGTTGCCGTCTATGTCTATTTTTTCATTTATTCAATCTGTTTCTTCAAATCCTTTTCAATTTTTTTGTTGGCTTAGGATTATTCTTGCGATATTTTCAAGCAAATATTGGCATTTTATTGGATCATTAACTTTTACTCAACCAATCGTTTGTTTGATGCTTTAACACTTTATAACTATTCGCTTATTTTCTTTACCTTCTATTGATGCTCACTTACACTTTTTTTAAGAGATTCCCAGTTTTGCCTTAATTATTGTATTTATCCTTCGTTTTTTGCTTTAATCTTAAGCAGGCTTTCCATTTAGTTATTGCTTTTGTTGGATAGGAGTGCCTCCATGCCTGCCCTGTTTTATCTCTACCGACTTAGCTAAGCTTATTTCGCTTTAAGGGCTTGCACCTTTGATTATAGCTAAAGCGAAAGCTAATTATATTTTTTCTCCTTTGTTTAATTATTTTTTGACGTTTCCTCCATTTTTTCTGACAACTTTTTATTCTCTGCCTTATGCTGGTTGATTTAAGTCTGTAATTGTTTGTTGAGGGCAGCTAAATTTTAATTGTTCTAAGAAATGGTGAGCTCCTTATTATAATTCATTTAAATCTAGCTTTCATATTTACTTATTAAATTCCTATATTTGGCTATTTAAGACGAGGTAGCTAATGCCTGTTCTTAATACTTCTTGATCTTTGACTTCAAATCGTAATGTTATTACTCATATGCTGCTAATTATTCCTTAGCGTTGGATAGTTGTTGATTTCTTTTTTATAACTAAAAGACAGTGAGTCTATACTTCTAATGTAAGTTCTAATCTTCGGATGAGTTGAATGTCGAAGATGTATCTATTGAACTATTGGCTTGGTACTATTGCTCACCATGTTAATTTTCTGCCTTTGATGAGCTGGATTTCAGCTCTTTAACTTATTACTAAAGATCCTTTATAGTGTTATCAGCTTATTATAAATCCTCCTCCAATTCTGCAAGCTTATTTTTCAAATTTTTGTTTTGCTGCTCTATCTTTTTGCACAGATTAAACTTCTCTCTATAAAAGTTAATGACAGAATTTAAATTTTTGATTTTATCGCAATTGACCTCAAGGTCGCTGAGGAACTGTATCTCTTTCTTATAATTATTGTCACTCTAGCTACTTACTATTTCCAAGTTGGCCTGCAGGTTGTCGAATTTGATGGTGAGTTCTTCATGCTCATTCGTCATGCGGGATATTTGGTTGTTTACTACTTCATTCTTCTCTTGCAGCTCGTCCACCTTATCAGTCAGTCTCTCGTACTCACTTTTCGCATGTTCTATCTTAGTTATTTATCCAATACTTTTTCGATAAGCACGTTAACGTACTTTTATTGGTCGGCGTATAGATCTTTCAAAGCACCTGGGCCCATCTTACTGATAATCTTTTGATCAGTTGTATACTTCTTTTAAGGGATGTGAAACCAATCTTCGTCTTTTTTGCGCTTGCCTATTAATTTTTAGAACATCAATATTTATATTTTATATCTATCTTATAAACACAATCTAAAGCATAACAAAAGTATCATAAGAATTGATTTGTGTTCTTTGGCTTACTCATCCTGCTTTTGAAATCGAAGAATGTACTATTGGACATAAGGCCCATCTTTCCTGACCCTAAGACGTCTCTTTAACGATTGAATGGCTTTCTCTTGTTTGGGTCTTATTGAGTGTAGGTTTGTTTAAGTTCTTTGTGAAGATCAATCAGCTTTTTTGGTCGATGGATTTTGTTATATTCCTCAATCTCATTATCGTCGATTTGTATTTTCTATCCAATAGTTGCACTTCCTAAGGCCATTAGGTGTTCAGGTACACCGTTTCCATCCTGTGCTTGTTTGTATTATTTCATTTATTTTTTAGTCTTCCCTGAACTGAATATTTTAGCAAATTAGTCCTCTTAAGCTTGAATTAAAAGCTATTTTTATTTTTGTCTTTAGAGTAATTCCTGCTAAAATAGTTGAGCCATTTGTTCTCTTACTTATGGTGGAATATATGGCCCAATGGTTTATGTGGGTTTCTCCAACATACTTTACTTATAAAGCCTAATTTATTAAGGTTTTTCATTATCTTATTCCTATCTTTTTGATGGTTTCGTGGGGCCTTGAGACTTTTTGAGCTATTTCTTATTATCGTTTTCTTATTGAGAAGATTATTGGTTGGATTATAAAGCAGCTTCGCTTCCATTCTACAAGTAGTTTTATATTGATTGGCTTACCTTGTTTTTGATGAATTTTTAAAGACCCATTTTAGCACCTTCAACTTTCTTGAATTCTCCTTTTTATTTCTTTATTGGTAAGTATTTGAATAGCTTCTTAATGCATTTGTAGAGTTCCTTGTTCTCAAGTCCTGATATGTCAACAAAGCCTCCTTCATCCAGTGTCTTAAACATATCGTAAAACTATTACAAATCGTCTTCGTATATGTTAATGAATTTCTCAATGCTTTTACTGATTTTTTTGACTTTAAGTTACTTGCCATTATTGTCCTCCTTTTCCACTCCTTGTGTAAAAAATTTCAACTTTTCCTCTTCTGCATTATATTGTTTTTTCTGCTCACTCTTCTCCTTCTTATGCTTCTTTTGCTATTATCGCTTCTTTCTCAACTTCTATCTCAATGTTTTGTGCATCTTGTTGGATTTGTTCTATACCTTCTCACCTTGCTTCTATGATTTACCCATCCTCAATCCAACTTAAGTAATATATAATGGAATTAATTTTAATTTATTCGAGGAATTTAAATATATTAATTTGGAAAATAGAAAAAGAATGTGGAACTGGTCAACGAACAAGTCAAGAGATACAAGCTACAAGTCATCACTTGCTGGCACTCCCTTTAAACTTGATTATACCCCCACTCCTAAGCCAACCTTCAACCCTCCTGAATTTAACCTAAGAGCCCACTATCAGCAATTGAAGGAAAACCATCCTTACTATCAATAGCTACATAAACCTCACCAAAATGTTGTGAAGCTAAGTTACCTTGACGCAACCAAGTCTTTTCTTTAGGAAGCAGTTGGATTATCAAGCCTGTCCTCAAATGGATCAAAAACTAGATTAAGCCAGATTGCGTGATTACTTCAGTTATTTCTTTACATTTAGCATAGCCATTTGATTGAGCCATTTTGAAGACTCAAAGCAGCAAATAAATCTCATAATCAAATACTGAATTTATTACTAATAATGAATCAGTTTTTCGATTTAAAATCCCCTCTCCAAAAATCCTCATCATCGTTTTTGTTGGTATGGTTAAGAGGCTTAAGTTTTTGTGAAGTTTTTGTTTATTTGATTGGTGGCCTTTGCTGGTTCTATCGACTAACAACTTCTATCCTTTGTACCTTTTGCTATTTCAAGTCCATCTTCTAATCAAATAGATCATCGTTTCCAAAAAATCTATTGAGAACTGCTTTGATATCGCCCATTCTATTTAATGCTACCTTCATCTGCAGGTAAGTATTCTAAAGTTTTTCTTTCTTCTACTTGAACTCACTAAAACTGCTCTATAATTCTTTTAATTCCTCAGAGTGCTTTTCATTTCTTTACTAAGTTGCTGATATCTCTTGGTTCAAGGCATCTTATTTTGATTTTTGCTCAGTTAATCGACTATTTATATTTTTTTATTCCCATTTTAACTCTTCGTACCTGAATAAGGAATATACTACATTTGCTTAAATTAGTAGTTTTTACTCTTTTCACTGTATAACTTTTCTTAAGCATCTACTTTCTGCGAAATAGTTGTGGTTAGTATTTCAGTTAGTTTTTATTTAATTTTCTCTGGAAGACCTCTTTGGTCCACTTCATAAAGTTTTTCCAGTTGGGAATTTCTTTGCTCAATCATCTTACTGATATTCTCACGCTATTTTACTTCACATTCCAAGAGCTACTATGTATCATTGAGGGCATCCTTCATAATATAGTGATTACCTCAGCTTGCTTTATCCTTTCGTTGAGGTAGTTAATGAGTTAGGTCTTTTCTGATGGAGCTTCAGTCTTTTCGGGGATCCTTCTCATCTACTTGAGCTTGCTGTGTGTTGGTGAACTCATTTCTTCAGTCATTTGTATAACCTATGTAATCAGATTAAATAATAAAGATCAAAGGGTTATAATCACTCCCAGCTTCTTTAATTAGTCAATTTTACTCTTGTACTTGCGAGAATTCAAATGATTCTGGCCTAGTTGAATTGTTTTATTTTTACCGATCTCGCCTTTCTTGGATAGATCAATCATCATATCTAATATTTTCTAGGTAAAATTGTTTTGCGCCAAGTTGAGGTAATCTATTACTTTTAAACACTATACAACTTCCTTGCATGATTCATCAGTTAAGCCGTTTTTCATTAATCTAAGCAGCTTAGGTCTCTTGCAGTCTAATATCTTAATACAGATCTACTTGGCCACTTCATCGCCCATTTCGAAACCTGTAAAATCGATACTGTTAATGGAATCAGTTTCAAGAGCACTGACTATTTTTTAAAACTTCTCAGGTTACTTTGTTTTGAGGATAAATCTCTTAAGCTTGGATTTAGGGCTAGCTGGTACATTTGAATAAATGTTTTTTTTACTGAACATCTAAGTCTTTAATCTTTCCTTAGGGCTTCTATATTTGGGCTTATATGAGATGGAGCTAATAAGGGATTTATCACCTAAATTAGCCTATATACTCTTAACTTTAGTCAGGGTTTTTTTAAGGCAGATTTAGCTCTGTTGAAGATTTTCATTTGTATTGAACTCAAAGGAATCGTTAATCAAACTGATTCGACTGAAATTTACTGTAAAACGTTGCTAATTTTATACATGTTGATATCTCCCACTAATATCAAGAAGACTTACTTCATCAGAGATAGGATCGCTCTTTCGCTATTCAATTAGGGTCTGGTCTTACATCTTTGCCGTTTCAATCACTCCTTACTTTTTAATGCTTGATTGGGATGTTTGGAATTAAATCAAATTGGAAAGTTACTTTTAAATCGATGATGAATACTATATCTTGGGGTACTCTAAGACATTTTAAATCTTTGACCAGAAATTACTAAGCTAATTCTTTATATTTTAAAGTATTTGTTGACCCTAAACTTGCAGTCTTTAATCTTATTCTTCTAGGATAATTATTTCTAGTTGCTATTAGTTTTCTTTCTATATCTTATATGTTTTTAGCTCTACTTTCTCAATCCATTATTTGAAGTTTTTCTCAATTTCAGGATGGATCGCTAAAACCTTCTTTAACTATACTTAAAGCTTTTACATTTGTCTTTAAAGTTCATCTCTTATCTATCTTTCAATCTAATAAAGCTTTTATTTAACCCTATTTATATATGTATCAATTTGTTCCCCCAAGAGATCTTTCTTTTTCTTTAAAATCTGTAACACTTCATGCTATATTTAGCCATTTAGTATTTTTGTATCAATATGCTTCTTTTATTATATGATCTCTTTTATATTATTACCCCATTGTTGGTTTTTTTGAAGTAATTCTTTTATTGTTGTGAAGTTATGCCCTTTATGTAGACCAAACAACGCGCATTCTGCACAAATGTGTATTTTTTCTTATAGACAAATTATGTCTAAAGGCTTGCGATGCAAGAGACAAATTCCTTCTTCGATACTTCCCCTTCGAGAACCTTCATTAAAGATAATGTTACTTAAAAAGGATTTAAAACTAAAGTCACTCGATTTAGCCTGATGCTTTCTTACTGTTTCTTTTCCCTACTCCCCAATCAAAAACTCATTGTGCGATTCACTATTTTACGGCTTATTCTTATTGTTGTGCCTTCTTAATGCCTCGAGAAGAGCAATGTTTTTGGGGAAATAAGACGCAGCATTAGTATCTACATTGATTTTAGAGCGGTCATCTGGGCAACGCACAACATATTTATAGTCTTTCTTCTTGATCAAATTTTTGATGCAAGAATGACAAAATGAATGTCCGCACATGGTTAGGATTCGAGGTGGATTTGTTTATGTATATTAATTTTTGCAAATGGGACATTTGAACTATTCCATCAATTATCTTCTATAATAATAGTACAGTAATATGAGTAAATAAGCTTAATACGATCAAATATTGGACAATCACTTTCTGGATTCTTGCTTTTTCATTTTAATCAGCTTTTGTCTGTGTTCTTACTTTGCTTTGTTACGTCTCTGGTTTTATAAAACCTATTTTACTCGTTACTCTTCTCTCATGAGGCGATTATGGACAACCTTTCTTTCTTATTCTTTGAAGATAATGTTATTGACTTTATACAAAGCAATCTTCTTGGAGGCTTATATTATATCTTAGTATTTCTGCATTTGAGATTTGTAATTATGTTATTGTAAATGCTCAATATCTTTTCTCAAAATAGGGAGAGCTTTGACCATGAAAATTTAGTCTCTCAACTTTTAGCTTTTGATCTTTACTATCAGTTAATCATCATCAGCAAGGCACTCTTAACAATCATTACAATAAAACTAGCTTTTATTGTTAATGTAGACTGGCAAAGGAAGTTATTTGAGATTTTTTCCGCAGGAAGAGCATATGGGTTCCTAGGCAATTTTATTGATTTGATGAGGAATTACTTTGAAGCACTACTTCTTTATGTACTGAGGAAGTTCTTGCAATACTTATTCTTTTATTTTTCTCTTGAGTTTGTCCAAATAATTCATGATCTTTAGAGAGGTCTTCCCTGAGAAACCTTTTTAGTTTTGCTAAAGGCATTCTTCATCTTCATTGCTACTCGTTTCTTAAATATTGCCCTAATTGGGCTCCTCTATTTATGATATTGATATATCTTTAGGGGTTTATTTAGATAAGTCTTTCAAAATCCGAAGATCTTCCTTCATCTCAGCCTGCTTCCACTTTTTTAAATTTTTATTCAATCTCTTTTTTTACTTCGAGCTCATATTTGGATAAATTTAATCAATTTTAGTAGATAACTGTTGCTTCTTCGATTACTTTTTATTTGGCTTATTTTTATTGTTTTACTTTCCTGGCTACTCAACAGGGATTTTCTCAAAATTGTTTGGCTCACGTAGTAGAGCTTAAATGTTTTCACTACTTTTTTTACTTGGAGGTGACACTTAGTCTATTTCAACCACCATCCTCAATTAACTTATTAAGCCAAGAGATAACATTTCCTTTACGTTTTGGTAGTCCTCTTAGAAAGATAATCCAACTTGATCACTATCAAAATCATAATATGAGACTTTCAGCCTTTCAACTTTAATTTAGCATAAAGTGGATATCTTTTGTTAGATAATATCCTTTTTAATATCATCGCATGAGAATTAGAATATTCTAGTGAACTTTCCACCCACAATCAACTGCACTTACACTAAGTACATAATATCCAAAAATTATTTCTTGTAATAAGTATAATGGACTTTCAGGATTTAAATACTTTTTTATTATTAATAATAAGAAGTATATTCTGCATCAAAATTTTTATATCTTGCGCAAGAGCCTCACTGTATCTCCTCTCAACAGTTGATTTTCCTTTTTAAGTTCTTCGATCTAGGCGAATATCTGTTGGGGAATATAGCTGAGCTCTGAGAGTTGAGCCTTAAGCCTTTGGTTTTCTAACCTGAGCTGTTCTGTCTAAGCATTGGGTCCAAAGCTCATATGATACTGCCGTTTTATTTGCTTATTCTCATCCTCAACTTGAGTCAATCTTGATAGGATCTGATTATTCCTCCTCAGCTAGTCATTGAGCCTTTCCCTCAAAATGAGGCTTTACTCTGGCACTGCCACACTTCTCAAGTCATTGGTCGATGCATGTGCACTTTTATAATCAGATGGGTAGTTCCTGACCAAATTAGTCTTGGATTCAAAGGGATGGCCCCTCCGGTAATCTTCTATAATCTCAGAGTGAACACCTCGTATCTATCTAATAGCCTAATCATTCATGTCCCTCTTCTACGAAAGATCCACTATCACCTCATCAATAGTCTTGCGGGCGTCTTCCAGTCGAGATACTGCCATGGATTTATAGGGTGACTTAGAACCAATTTCCGTAGATCTGTAGGCGGAGAAGCTCTTTTGTGCGTTAGAGTAGCTTAGTGATTTGTCATTTTAGGTAGTCCATTTTGCAGTTCTATATTTATCTTGAACAGGCGTATACTCTCTGTACATTATTCTTCGATTATAATTGGAAGAATTAAAACCTCACTTATATCCATCTATTATTATTTACTCGGCTAAACCTTTTGAATTCCTAATCTTTGGGAAATGTCCTTGATAAAACCCCGATTGAATGAATTTTGAGGAAGCAGTAAGGTCACTTCTAAGTATAAATGAGGGCAATAAAAAGTTTTAGGCTAGTTAGGAAGCAGCAAAGTAAATAAGTAATAAACCTACTTTGGTATATCGATGATAGAGCCTTCTAGAGGTCTGTTTATTTTATTGGCCATTTAGATTTGTAAGATGCTTAATTGATCTTTAAATAATTGAACTATTGTTGCTATTTATTAACACAAAATGCAACCTTCGATTAAATAAATTTGGAGATAATAATGAGATAAGAAGCAATCATTTTTTTTCCTAGCACCCAAAGAAGTTATAGCCCACTCTTGATGTGATTTAGATTAAATTTTATCTCCCCTCTTTATTCCAAAACTATCTGCTTCCAATATCAGCGTAAGAGCAGGTTTATTGGATATTCATCCCTTATTTTTAGTCTCTCTCTTTTTCCCTTACAAGTCTTTTAACAAACTTTTTTTAAAGGTTACTTAAATCTCTCAAAATGATCTTGGCAGTCGAATAATTTATCTTGCACTTTTGCGCGGCCTATATGTCATAAGATATACTTCTTTGAGGTCGAGACAATGATAGTAGAGATTAGTTAAAAAGTAATACTTCAATGCTGATGATATTTTAGAGTATTTTTTGTTAGTAGTTTAACTCATTGTGACTGCAATTATTATAAAAAAACAAAGATTTCATCGCTTACAATAGAAAAATTGTCATTCTAACAAAAACATTCATTTTACCACAATAGACACTCTCTATAACACCTTTAGCTCATCATTTCATTTCAATTGTAATTCTAAAATTATTTTATAAGTCGAGGATTCCCCGATAAACACTAATACAAATTATTGGTTTTTTTCTATCATTTTTCTATTTTTTCATAAGATTAATTATTGGAAATATGTGAGGCTTTATTGTAAATCATAAGGATCCTTTGAGTTTGGCTGATTTTTGAAGATCGGTTTCCATGTAAATTTGATGAGGAGGGAAATATTGCGATTAAGTAACATGAAGCCCCGTTATTTTGTACCCAGGGACCAATTCAACTATCTGGGATTGGAAAAATAGCTCCTCTTATTTGGTACATCTTTTGTAGTCTATTTAGAGGTGGTAAATCTAACTTAAAGATTGTATACTTGTGAAAGTCCTCTTGTCAGCTTGTACTATAAAAACAAAGAGGCCACAATCATTATCTCGTTCTTCTCATTCAGTAATACTCCATATATGTATTCATTTGCATTTTTAGCCAATTGCTGATCAAATAACTTACAGGATTCCTCAGGATTTACTTTGGAATTATGCCATTTGGTTTTTAATACTTCCTTTATTTGCGCCTAGTTAGGATGATGGATACTAAGAGCTATTTATCCTTGGATGTGATTACTTTGACTTTCATTTTTATCTATGCAACAACAAAAGTATAAATATATTTGCTTCGACCATAAAGAAAATTACCATTAAAAGCAGATATCATCATAATTAGTAAGATTTGCATTAAAATGATCACTTTAGATAATAATCGGGTTTAATAGATAAAGGATGATCTAACCAAGCTAGTAGTAGAAGAGCAAACAAAAATGGCTAATAGTCAATAAAGTATTCATGACTATCGACATCTCTCTGAGTGCAATCAGTCTCCTCTTAAGCTTCATCTTTATCCTCGACACATGCTCAACGTCATTTTTCCTCTATTATTGCATCTTCTACTTCGCACAAGCCATTCAACACTTTCTCTTGGTCAAAATGCCAACCATCGATGTAATTAAGTACGATAAGGTCATCCTTCGATATGTAAAGATAATAAGCGCTATTTAAATTACATATTTCTTCTTTACCTTTATGTTTTGGGTCAAGGCTTAAATCCATCCCTTCTATTGCTTCCTTTGCCTCAAACTAAAAATATCAGCTGTTATTGGGATACTTCTCACTGTGCATTTTATTGTTTCTCTTTTTACATATATCCAGTTCTTATACGGATATATAAACAGAAAATACTATTTACTAGCATTAGGAGGCTTTGAAGTGGAAAGAAGGCTAATGGAACAGAGATAAAATAGTCTACGAAGAATGGGATTGATATAGCCCTATTATAATTAGTATCCTGTCATTAATGACGCCAATTAATTGACCAACCCTGCAAGTAAAGTCTATAAATTTGATGATATCTCAGAAGATGTGGAAGGGGAAGAAGTATGCTCCATATGCTTAACACGAGATAAATAAGGTTTTCATCCTATCTTTACACCATGCAAGCACTATTTTCATAGAGAATGCATTGAAAACTGGGCTCAAATTAATGGGAAATGTCCTGAGTGTCGGGCAAGCTTGCCTTCATAAAGTTTACCATAAGTTAGATAGATAATTGAGTGATACTAAATTAAATTAAGTATTTAAAACTAAATGATATCCTTATTTGTTTAGTTTTATTAATCTCATTCTGATAATTTAATATAAAAATTTACAATGTAAGTCAATAATTTGGAGGAAGTACATCAAATATATTAATCGCTGATAAGTAAGGTGTAATTTTCAGAGATCGAGCATGTGCCTAACGAATTCTTCCCCAAGATAATAGGATTATAAGAGAACTGCCTATGTATAAGCCATTAATTTTTCAAACTATACTATGTTAATCTTATGAAGTAACTATGTGGAGCTCAAGAAGGTGAATAAATCAAATATAACTGGGTTGCATAGGTATTGTTAGTGATGAATGGTTAGAACTAAAAGGCTTGGAATCTTAAGAAGAAGTTGCTCATAAAGCATGAATTAGATATAAAGCGTGAGTTGAAATTTAATGCTGCAGTTTGCTACAAAAATAAAAAGAGTAGCATTTATTATGAGTATCGGATTCGACTCTATCAACAATTACTTCAAGAAAATGTGCAAAAGTAAAGTCTAATATAACTATACTCTGCTTAGAGCCAACTGATAAGTAAAATTTTGGCAAGGTTCTTTAGGAACTATTATTGTTGGATGTATAGGAACAGACTATTCAAATTATTTCATTTTCTTCTTGGGGCCTAATTGGTTGAACTATAGATCAATCTTCTTCATAAATTTATAGAAGTCAATACCAACGATTATAGTGCTTATAGCAGATTAATTGCAGTGTTGAAGCATCAAGATGCTACTCAAATGAAACTATAGGTTTAGTGGATAAGGGAGCTCTAAGAGTTCTGTGTGGTAGCCTATGAAAAAAAGGAGTCATTCAAAAATATTTAAGTTTATAAGGCTTTCCTAAGTAATGATATAATCTTTATATGATTGATTTTCATCTATAAAAAAATCTTCGCCCTATTTGCTTATTTTTATTATAATGAAAATTCACAATGATCTACTTCCTATAACCAAAATCCATAATTCCGTGCAATCAATGCTAGCTGAGGCTCGAAGAATTGTCAGACCCACTAAAAACTAGGCTTCTAGCTATGTTTCAAACAATTCTCACTTTTAGATACATCTACCTACAACACATATGAGCCAGGATTTGAAAGAGATTCTTCACCTTTCTTCATAAAGCTATAGAAAAATAGATAGAAAAAGGCGGCTTTCTTTAGTTAAAATTGAAGACAACTAAGCTAG
>JACCDV010299975.1_pt1 | contig 24287 bp, 20 predicted proteins | sample 7446131 | NCBI WGS metagenome assembly JACCDV01 (sample SAMN15323448, study PRJNA562643) | freshwater metagenome | isolation source: river surface water | place: USA:Blue River Watershed | collected 2017-08-17
ACCATGCGGTTTGTCCGACTAATTTTTTTATACTACTCAAGGTGTTGAAATTACAGCTAAATTAGTGAAAATAGTTTTGTTTATCTTCACACAGTAAAGAGCATCCTTATGAGAGTCGTAATTCAAAGAGTATCAGAGGCCAGCGTCAAAGTAGATGGCGCAATTGTGGGGGCCATTCAAGCAGGCTTATTGGTCTTGTTGGGCATTCACAATGAGGACAGATTGGAGGATGTTCAATGGATATCCAATAAGCTGGTACAGATGCGCATTTTTGATGATGCTGATGGGGTTATGAACCAGAGTGTACAAGAAATAGGCGGGTCGATCTTGCTAATTAGCCAATTCACATTATATGCTGCTACCAAAAAGGGGAATCGACCTTCTTACATTGCCGCAGCAAAACCCGAGATAGCGATACCAATTTATGAGCAGATGATCCTTCAATTAACCAAGGATCTAGGCAAGCCAATTGCTACTGGGCAATTTGGAGCAGATATGAAAGTGGCACTCATAAACGATGGCCCAGTAACTATCATGATTGATTCAAAAAACAAAGAATAATATGTCTAATCAAATCACCATTCAAGCAGCACAAGATCAAGTGGATCACTGGATCAAGACCATCGGGGTAAACTATTTTAGTGAGTTAACTAATTTGGGGGTTTTGATGGAAGAAGTAGGGGAACTCTCAAGATTGATGGTGCGCAAATACGGGGATCAATCCTTTAAAAATAATGAGGCTAGTGCAGACCTAGGGGACGAAATGGCCGATGTGCTTTTTGTATTGATTTGCTTAGCCAATCAAACAGGTGTTAATTTGACTGCAGCATTGGAGAAAAATATCCAAAAGAAAACCATTCGAGACAAAGAAAGGCACCAAAACAATGAAAAATTACAACCATAATCTTTTCTCGACCTATATTTGCAATCTATGAGTAAGACAGTTACAGACAATACATTACAAGCAATCATTTCACATGCCAAAGAATACGGATTTGTGTTCCCAAGTAGTGAAATCTATGATGGATTAAGTGCAGTGTATGATTATGGTCCATATGGTGCGCAATTAAAAAAGAATATTCGCGACTACTGGTGGAAGAGCATGACGCAGATGAACGAAAATATTGTAGGTATTGATGCAGCTATTTTCATGCATCCAACTACTTGGAAAGCAAGTGGACATGTGGATAGTTTTAGTGACCCATTGATTGACAATAAAGACAGTAAAAAAAGATACCGTGTAGACCATTTAATAGAAGCACATGCCGATAAGTTAAATGAAGAAGCAGCAAAAGCAGCCGATGGAGGCGCTGCATTGCGTGATCGTGCTACAAAATTATTAGCGGATATGGATACCTTACTTGCAAATGATGATTTTGCAGGTTTAGGTGCATTGATACAAGATAATAAAATACAGTGTAGTATTAGTGGTACAAGTAATTGGACAGAGATTCGACAATTCAATTTGATGTTCTCTACAGAATTAGGTTCCGTTGCAGAAGATGCCAACACCATTTATTTAAGACCAGAGACTGCACAAGGCATTTTTGTGAATTTCTTGAATGTACAAAAAACTGCAAGGATGAAAATTCCTTTTGGTATTGCACAAACAGGTAAGGCCTTTAGAAACGAAATTGTGGCGCGTCAATTTATATTTAGAATGCGTGAGTTTGAGCAAATGGAAATGCAATTTTTTGTAAAACCAGGTACTCAAAAAGAATGGTACGAGCATTGGAAAAATGAGCGCATGAACTGGCATTTAAGCTTGGGTATTGCAGCGGATAAATACCGTTTTCATGACCACGTTAAATTAGCCCACTATGCTGACGCAGCTTTAGACATTGAATATGAATTCCCATTTGGTTTTAAGGAAGTAGAAGGGATCCATTCAAGAACAGATTATGATTTAACACGTCATCAAGAATTTAGTAAAAAGAAATTACAATATTTTGATACAGAAATCAATCAGCATTATGTGCCTTATGTGATTGAAACTTCGATTGGTTTAGATAGAATGTTTTTATTGATTTTATCTAATTCATATGAAGAGGAACAAATTCAAAAAGAAGACGGCACGACTGATTCTAGAGTTGTCTTGCATTTGCCAGCAAAATTAGCGCCTATCAAATTAGCGGTATTGCCATTGACAAAAAAAGATGGATTACCTGAATTAGCTAAAGCTTTAATGGACGAATGTAAACCTTCTTTCCATTGCTTTTTTGAAGAAAAAGATGCGATTGGAAAACGTTACAGAAGACAAGATGCAATTGGAACGCCATTCTGCGTAACGATTGATCATCAAACCAAGGAAGACAATACGGTTACTGTTCGTTTTAGAGATAGCATGCAACAGGAAAGAATTCCAATGAGTGAAGTCAAAGCATTAGTGCTAAAGCATATTGCTTAATTCATAACGTAAAAAAAAGCGCCCAGTTGAATTCAACTTGGGCGCTTTTTTTTATCCGTAAAGTTCAAAATGAATCTGCGTTTTTGGGATGCCAAGTTCGGTCAAGGTAGCTCTTGCTTCGTCCACCATATTTTTCCAACCACAGATATAAAAATGGGCTTCTTTACTAGCACCTGCTTCTAATAATTTTTTATAAGTAGCATGCACATAGCCTAGATTTGCGCCTTCGCGCATTTCAGTTTCTCTAGAAAAGCTTGGGTGGTAATAAAAATTTTCCTCAGCAGCCTCTAAAGCTTTAAGCTCTTGCCCATACAAACTGTCTGTATATTTTCTGCACCCAAATAATAAATGCATTTGCTGATGCGGAATCTTTTTTTGATGGATGTCCAATAACATAGATCTAAATGGTGCAACACCTGTGCCTGTGCAAATGAAATACAAGTCGGTGTTGATTTCTTTTGGTAAAACAAAAACACCTTGTGGGCCTCTCATTAAAAGGGTAGAGCCAACCTCTACCTCATTGAACAAATAGGTGGTCCCTGCACCTCCTTCTAAATGCACAATAACCAATTCAAATTCACTGTTATTGCTTGGAGCTGATGCAATGGAATAGCTTCTCCATCGCTTATTTTTTTGCTCATGAATAGGCAAGTCAAATGTAACAAACTGGCCAGGTGTAAAATCAAATACTTGGCCGCTTTTCAAGGCAAGAAAGAAACGTTTTGTGGTGGGCGTTTCTTGTACAATTTTAGTCACTACTGCATCCTGCCATGGCTGTAACATGTTGAATTAATTATTAGTTACGAATACGCTTTGGACGTATACTTTATTATTAGCAAATACCTTGACATAATATATACCAGTCGAGAAGGTTGGAACTTGTATAGTTTGAGCCGTATTCTGATTATTGAGTTTATCCCTCTGAAATACGGTTTGACCATTGCTGTTCAGGATACTTAATGAAATGGCATTAGACTTGACATTGTTAAATTGAATATAGAACTGATTGCCTTTAATAATGTTTTCAATATAATCTGTAGAAACTATTTTTAATCCTATCTCTTTTGTTGGAGCTTGAGGGATATCAGTGATTAAAACTAATTTATTGTCCGAATAATTGGTACAAGTACCAATTGTTGCGCTGACTTTATACATTCCGTTTTTGGTAATTTTTATACCACTTTTAGTAGCACCTGGAATGGTTTCATCATTGATAAACCATTGATAACTGTCTGCTGCGTTGGAACTTAAACTATCACTGCCTATTTGCGTAATAATAGGCTTGGCGGTTAAAATGACAGGTATTGTTGATAAGGATTTTTCATGCTCTGGTGTACTAATTTGCATATTGTAAAAGAAATAATAAAACCGCTCAAAATTCGCACCTGCCCAGTTGCCAGTAATAGAGGCAAGCACAGTTGGACCAAATGGATGATTATTTGTGGTGATATTATTGTTTCTAAAAATAGTGGCACTATCCAAACATCGTGCAATCAATATATAGTTACCAGCTTGGCTTAAATTCATATTGATAGCATAAACTCTTCCTGTATCGCCAGCTACAAAAGGGGTAGCTGTACCTGATCCTGCTGTACCTAATGCTGGTGTTGGACTTGGGCTACTAGCACCAACGTGTAAAATTGTTTTTTGAGTTTGAGAAGGGAAAAAGGAATAAGTAGTATCTGTAAAAGTGCTAAGGGACCTTAATTCAAGCTCAATCTTGCCTGCATAGCCGGTATATATTTTTGTTGTTTCTAATCTTATTGGTCCAGTTGTGTTAAAGCGAATGAATTCTCCATAGTTACTACCCCAATTGTTGTAGCCACCTGTATTGCTTAATGTGGTATTGTCTTTTGGTCCAATGAATCCATTCCAACCTTTACCAACATATACATTTTGTGCAGTGGTAGATGTTCTAATGACAGAACCTTTAGCAATTGGTTTGCTCAAATCTTTATTTGTATTATACCAAAGGTATTGATCATCACCTCTTGGATTAGTTACAAGTAATTGAACGTTTTCATTACAACCTGTTGCCGAACCCGTAATTACTGGACTTGGACTAGCACTGATAATGTTTGCAGTGATTGTATTGTTGTCTGGTTTTTGGTCATTGGCAAGGGCTGCATTGGCTGTGATCGTATAATTCTGACTAAGTTCAATAGACATAGGTGTTTGGAAAGTGTAGGACATAATTTCTGAACCATACAATCTACCTGTAAATGTTTCTTTCAGATTTAAAATAGTAGTACTACCTTTTTTTACTTCTAAGCTAAGTGGAATATTGGTCAATTGCTTTGTTCCGTTATTTGCTACTTTAACTGTGACGTATTGTACCGATTTTTCAGATACACCACCAATTGGATTGGTAATTTCCATCATTTGAATATCATTAGATGGGTTCACCACTCTAAGGGTATAATCTTGTGTTTCTCCTAACGTATAACTGCCACATGCAGTTACACTTGCTGCCGCTGTTGCTTCGGCTACAACTACACGAAGTTTTGTAAACTGATTAATAATTAAATTACTTGCTAAATCGATATTTGTGTTGTAGTCACCGTTTGTGATTGCAGCACTTGTATGTACTAATTCATTGGCATCAAAAACACCATTGTTATTGTAGTCAATAAAAACTTTTACAAATCGATTATTGTTGGATGCGTCAGCACTACTTAATCGCATAAATAAATTCAGGGTTCCATTGGATTCACCATTGACAAATAGTGCAGTGTTGTCAACGTAATTATCGGCAGTCGTTTTTGAGAATTTAATATTGTTTAATTGAATACTATCAATTTTTGTTCCTGCATTGCTCGTTGCTGCAGAGCTACAATAGGCTGTGCCTCCTGCACCACTAATAATCAAAGAATAATTTTGTTGTCCTCTTTCTAGTGTCCCTTTATGTTTAACAGTAATGGTATAAGTGGTACCTACTAAACTGGTGTCTACTTCTACTTTTTCAACGTTGTCAATATTATTAGTCCCTCTGAATGCTTGACTGTCTGGACTGCCTGGATTTAAATTCCAAGTCTGATGTGTCTTATTGCCCTGTGTAATTACTAAATCTAAATCGTTGACAAGTTCTGGAGTAGGGTCATTCAATAATTCACTTGCAGTTCCCTTAATATCTGTCCAAACAATAGTAGCTTTTACAGGCCTGGTTCCAGAAGCAGTGATTGTGTATGACTTGCTTTCTCCGTTGAGTAATGTATTCTCATATACAAAATGAGGACTATTACTACTATTATTATTAGTTAATGCAGTGTTTAAAACTTGAGCTGCTTCGGAAATATTAAGTAACCCCCAACCAAATCTATAATCTGGTCCTGGAAATAAACCTGCCTCATTGGCTGTATGAATTGCAAGCCCTTTAACAGTCGCTGATTTTAAAATTCTTGGTGCACCATTGACTGAAAAACGATGACTTAATTCTTGTAATAATAATAAGCTTCCCGCAGCTCCAGGAGCAGCCATGGATGTACCATTGAGATATCCATAACTTGAATCATTTGTGGCAATTGGGGCAAATACTGCAACACCTTGTGCCGTAATGTCTGGCTTAATTCTGCCATCATCTGTTGGCCCCCATGAACTAAAATTACTAATGACTACATCTTCTTTTTTATTGTATTCAGATGGCAAGCCAAATACTGCACCAACCGTGAGCACATTTTTTGCATTTTTATCTGTGGAGATGCTACCATAACTATCATTACTATTAATGTCAGCAGGTCGAGCACCAGCATTGATCATTCTACCAGATTCGTTTCTTCTCCAATAAGTTTGTCCAACAGCAGGACCAACGCTGGTTCTATTATTTCCTGCAGCAAAAACAATTAAATAATTAGGGGCATTGTATGCAATAGAATCCTGAATTTGTGCATCAGAATCATATAATCCAAATCGGTAATCTTCCTTTTCATTGAATCTGCCATTGAATTCCCAACGTGCAGAATCACTGTTGTAATTCCAGCCAGATACAGTTCCATAGGAGTGGTTTGAAATAAGCATGCCATTTGCTGCAGCAGCAGACATTTCAGATAAGTCGTTATTCCAATCATAATCAAGAATCCCTTTTACATTGTATGCCATCCCCTTAGAAAGCGGGTTCAATCCTTTACTCATTACTATACCGGCCACATGCGTACTATGTGTTACAATATTTTTAGCATTGTCTTTTTGTGTAATTCTGCCAGAAAATTCTTTGTGCGTTAATTGGGGACTGCCTTCATCCCATACACCTAATTTATTGGTCATGTTATCATCCGATCCACTTAAGTTTAAATTAGATGAAGCGCCAGGCCATAACTTATTTGCACCAATGGTGATTGCTTGAATTGGATCTGTAAAACCAATATAATATTTAGGCCATCCTTTTTCATCCACACTAATTAATTTCGCATTGTTTTGATTTTCTGAAGCATACTGGATCGGCCATCCTTTTTCTTTAGCAGCTAGTACTGCTTTAGAAAATTTATTTCGTGCTTCCAAAGCAAGTTCTTTAGAAGTTTGCATTAACACTTCTTTTTTTGTTCCATCCTGTGCATTTAAAATTGTCGCTATAAAAACAAAAATAAAGGGGAGTAAATGGCGTATTTTCATAAATATAAATTTAAATCAATTCTTTGAATTTCAATCAAGTTGAAGTTTAAAAAATGTAACTTTAAACAAAGAGCATTTATGCGCATCAAGTCCATCCATTTTATTTTCTTAGTTTGTTTAGCTCCAATGCTAATGGGCTTCTGTATCGTTCTACAGGGTATTTCAGGACATGTATTCTTAGAAAAAAATACAACTATGCCTCTGAAGGGCATGCCTAATCAGAAAGGGCTTCCAATTTCGACAATGGTCTATGTATATGAAGCAGCCAATGTCGATCAATTGATCGCACAAGAAGGTAATTATGCAAAAGGAATACAGGCCAGAATCATTAAACAGGTTCGTTCAGATAGATCAGGGAAATTCAAATTAAGGCTAGCTCCTGGTAAATACACCATTGTATTGGGCTATCAGGAGGGGATCTATATTCCATTTTTCTCAGGCAACACAGGGGTGGCTTTTGTAGAAGTGTCCAGGCATCAATTCCAAGAAATTGATCTTAAGATCATCGCTTCGTCCATGGATTGATTGTATCTTTGCGAACTGAACTATGAATGAGCAATCTTTGTTTGATCGGTACGATGTATCCCCCCTACTAAAAAAAATAGTAGATGGGATAGCTATGTCTGGTAATGCAAATTCCCCTTTTCAGGTACACTTACAAAACCTCAACGGATCTTCTCCCGTATTTGTTTTACAACATATTTTCACACATCCTCAAACAGCAACATACAATCATGTGATTGTATTAAATGATGCAGAAGAAGCTGCTTATTTTTATAACTCAATCGAAAGCATCACTGGTGCAATGGATTTGTTTTATTTTCCTTCTTCATTCAAAACCAGTCAAAATTTTAACCTACTCAATCCTTCCCATGTGATGTTGAGAACAGAGGCTTTGACTAAATTATCGATGGGGGGTAATAAGAAAATAGTTGTGACTTATCCAGAGGCATTTTTTGAAAAAGTGATCATGCCTAAAACCTTGCAAGAAAACATTATTCAAATAAAAACCAATGATACACTTGGATTAAATGATTTAATGGAACGGCTTGTTCAGTATGGCTTTGAGCGAACTGACTTTGTGTACGAACCAGGCCAATTTGCATTAAGAGGTGGGATTTTTGATATCTATTCATTTGGCAATGAAAAACCCTATCGCGTAGAATTATTTGGGGAGGAAGTAGATAGCATTCGTTTATTTGATCCGGAAACGCAATTGAGTGAACGAAAATTATTGCAAGTAAATATTATCCCAAATGTGACCACCCAATTTGAGGATACCATTAAAATTCCATTCATGGAATTTGTGCCAGAGCATACAGTTGTTTGGTTGAAGGATTGGACTTTAATTCAACAAAGAGGCAATGACCAAATGGAAGCATTGGAGGCATTTTTATTGCATGCGCCCATCCTTAAAATAACAGACGATGCAGATGCACATAAAAAAAATACAGACAAAGATGATTTTGTTGCTGTTGAAAAGGTCATAGAGCAAGTATTCAATAAACCGATTATTGAATGGGGCTTTCAGGCAAATTTAACCAAGCAAAAACTTGCTTTTAGTACACAGGTGCAACCTAGTTTCAATAGACAGTTTCAATACTTAATTGCAAATTTGCAAGAGTATGAAAAGAAAGGCTATGATTTGTTTTTATTCGCTGAACAAGCCAAACAATTAGAACGCTTACATGCTATTTTTACTGATTTAAAAACTGAAATACAGTTTACCCCTATTGTAAAGAATATTCACGAAGGCTTTATCGACCATGATCATAAGATGGTTTGCTATACAGACCATCAAATTTTTCAGCGATACCATAAGTACAAAGTCAAACAAGCTTATAGTAAAAACAAGGCCATTACCCTTCGCACTTTGAGCGATTTACATCCTGGTGACTATGTGACCCATATTGATCATGGAGTCGGTGTTTACAGTGGTTTACAGAAGATCGAAGTGAATGGCATGATGCAAGAAGCGGTAAGGATTATTTATAAGGATAGTGATATTTTATATGTCAATATCAATTCACTACATAAGATATCAAAATATACAGGAAAGGAAGGCACGCCACCAAAAGTAAATAAGTTAGGATCTGATGCTTGGGTGAAATTAAAAGACAAGACCAAGGCAAAAGTAAAAGCCATTGCTTTTGATTTAATTAAATTATACGCTCAAAGAAAAGCGCAAACAGGCTTTGCATTTACGCCAGATAATTATATGATGCATGAATTAGAAGCATCCTTTATTTATGAAGACACGATTGATCAAGCGAAAGCTATTGCAGATGTAAAGAAAGATATGGAAGCGCCAGCCCCAATGGATCGACTAGTTTGCGGCGATGTTGGTTTTGGTAAAACCGAAGTGGCCATTCGTGCAGCATTTAAAGCAGCCATAGACGGAAAGCAAGTGGCAGTGCTGGTTCCAACAACCATTTTAGCATTTCAACATTTTAAAACTTTTAAAGAAAGGCTTAAAGATTTCCCTATAGAAATAGATTTCTTAAACCGCTTTAAATCTGCAGCACAGAAAAAAGAAACGATTGCCAAGGTGAAAGAAGGCAAGATTGATATACTGGTAGGAACGCATGGCATTTTAGGAAAGGAGGTGCATTTTAAAGACCTTGGATTAATGGTGATTGATGAGGAACAAAAATTTGGTGTTGGACATAAAGAAAAATTAAAGACATTAAGAACCAATGTAGATTGTTTGACTTTGACAGCAACGCCTATTCCAAGAACCCTGCACTTTAGTTTAATGGGCGCAAGGGATTTAAGTATTATCAATACTCCTCCAGCAAACAGACAACCTATCCATACCGAGGTGCAAGTATTCCATGAAGATCAAATTAGAGAATCCATTTATTTTGAAACCGAAAGAGGTGGTCAAGTATTCTTCATCCACAATCGAGTGCAGGGATTGGCCGAAATGTGTGCTATGATCCAAAAGCTTTGCCCCGATTTAAGCATAGGATTTGCCCATGGACAATTAGAGGGGCATCAGTTAGAAGAAAAAATATTCGACTTTATTGAACGCCGTTATGATGTATTGGTTTGTACCAATATTGTAGAGAGTGGGGTAGATATTCCGAATGTAAATACAATCATCATCAACAATGCACATCAATTTGGATTGAGCGACTTACACCAATTAAGAGGCAGGGTAGGACGAAGCAATAAAAAAGCATTCTGTTATTTATTGGCGCCGCCAATGAGCACTTTACCAGACGATTCCCGCAAGCGTTTACAAACTTTAGAGCAGTTTAGTGAGTTGGGTTCTGGTTTTCAAATTGCCATGCGAGATTTAGATATACGAGGTGCGGGTAATTTATTAGGAGGGGAACAAAGTGGGTTCATGGCAGAGATTGGATTTGAGATGTACCAAAAGATATTAGCAGAAGCTGTACGTGAATTAAAGCGTTCCGATTTCAAAGAATTATTTGTAGAGGAAATTAGTAAACAAGATGATTATGTACAAGACTGTACCATAGATACAGACTTAGAGATTATGATTCCAGATGTGTATGTAGAAAGTATTGGAGAAAGACTTTCCTTGTATACAAGGTTAGATCAGTCTGCAGATGACGCTGAATTAGAAGCATTGAAGTTGGAATTAATAGATCGTTTTGGCCCAATACCTAAACAAGTTGCTGCACTATTCACAACCATTCAATCAAGACGCCTTGCAATTGCACTTGGCTTTGAAAAAATGACATTGAAGGACGAGACCTTAAGATGCTTCTTCATCAATCGACCAGATTCACCTTATTATGAAAGTGCCATTTTCAAAGGATTGTTAAGCTATACGCAAACTGCCATGAACAATGCCCATTTTAAGCAAGTTGGAAAAACCTTTATCTTAATCATAAAGGATATCAAGAGCATGGAACATTGCTATGCTACATTGACAAAAATACACCAGGGAGTTGTGGGGGTAGAAGCATAAAAAAAGCCCACTCCAAAGAGCAGGCTTTCAATTAGCTTAAAAGAAGGTCTTAGAAACCTTTTTTTGCTACACCATCAGCGATTGCTTTTAAAGCATTTGTTTCGCTCATGATAGCTGCCATTTTATTTCCTTTACCATCGTGACCGCCAGCCATATAACCGCCTTTAGCAGTCTTAGTGATAACAGCGTCCATCATTGGCACATTTTTTTCTTTTGTTTTCAAGCAATATGCTTTGATCATTTTTGAAGTGTCCATTTTGTATATATTTTAATTTTTAAAATGCTTATTGAAAGTAGTTTATTTATTGATATGCTAGGTTTGAATTAGTCGATTTTTTGTTAAATGTTTATAAATTTCCCCTAATTGAGGCCCTTAAACGTCAATTTTGGCATATTTCGCGTGAGATTCAATGAATTCCCTTCTAGGAGCCACTTCGTCACCCATCAACATGCTAAAGATACGGTCCGCTTCAGCAGCACTATCAATGGTCACTTGCTTCAATGTTCTTCTGGTTGGATCCATGGTTGTTTCCCATAATTGGTCAGCATTCATCTCACCCAGACCCTTATACCTTTGAATCGTTACAGAACTATCATTGCCACCTCCTAATTTTTCAATCAATGCTTTTCTTTGCTCATCGCTGTAAGCATATTCTTGGTCCTTTCCTTTTTTAACTAAATACAAAGGTGGTTGTGCAATATAGACATAACCATTTTGAACCAATTCTTTCATGTATCTAAAGATGAATGTAAGAATCAATGTGGCGATATGCGATCCATCCACATCGGCATCGGTCATGATGATTAATTTGTGATAACGCAATTTCGCAATGTTCAAAGCTTTAGGATCTTCTGGTGTTCCCACTGTTACCCCTAATGCAGTGTACATATTTCTGATCTCCTCATTCTCGTAAATCTTATGTTCCATTGCTTTTTCTACGTTCAAGATTTTACCACGCAATGGAAGAATCGCTTGATAAGATCTTTCACGACCTTGTTTAGCAGTTCCACCCGCAGAGTCTCCTTCGACAAGGTATAACTCACATCTTTCAGGATCACGCTCCGAACAGTCTGCTAATTTACCAGGCAAGCCACCTCCTGAAAGTACTGTCTTTCTTTGCACCATATCACGCGCTTTCTTAGCAGCTACACGCGCTTGAGCAGCAAGTACAATTTTAGAGATCACATATTTCGCTTCCTTCGGATTCTCTTCTAAATAAGCCTCTAATGCACGAGCAACTGTGGTTTGAACCACACCACTCACTTCACTATTACCTAATTTTGTTTTTGTTTGACCTTCAAATTGAGGCTCAGGTACTTTCACAGAAATAATAGCACTCAAACCTTCTCTAAAGTCATCTCCTTCTACTGTCACTTTTGCTTTTTCAAATAAGCCTTCCTTATCACCATAGCTTTTAAACACACGTGTTAAAGCAGTTCTAAAACCAGTTACGTGTGTACCACCTTCGATGGTATTGATATTGTTTACGTAAGAAAAAATATTTTCTTTAAAGTCATCATTGTAAGTCAATGCAACTTCTACCATCACATTAGAAGCTTCGTCTAAACCTTCTACATATAATGGTGAAGCAATGATTGGATTTCTGTTGCCATTCTTATCCAACATTTGTACAAACTCGATGATACCACCTTCGCTATAAAAATGATTCACGTATGGTGCGCCCGCTTCGTCTAATTCTCTTAAATCGGTTAAGGTAATGCTGATGCGCTTGTTCAAGTAAGACAATTCACGTAAACGACCTTCTAAGATCTCTTTACGGTATACTGTTTCTTGGAAAATTGTTTGGTCAGGCCAGAAATGAACTCTGGTACCAGTTTTTTCACTTGTTCCAGCCTCTCTTACTGCATATTTTGGTACGCCAATACAGTATTCTTGCTCAAAAATTTTGCCTTCGCGTTCAACAGTCACTAATAATTTTGTACTCAATGCGTTCACACAACTCACACCCACACCGTGTAATCCACCAGATACCTTGTAAGTATTTTTATCAAATTTACCACCCGCGTGTAAAACAGTCATAACCACTTCCAATGCAGACTTTTTTTCTTTGGTATGCATTGCAGTTGGGATACCACGACCATTGTCCTGAACGCTGATTGAATTATCTGTATGAATAGTGACTTCGATATGAGAACAATAGCCAGCTAAAGCTTCATCAATAGAGTTGTCTACTACTTCATACACTAAGTGGTGTAATCCTTTCATGCCCACATCGCCAATATACATGGCAGGGCGTTTTCTTACGGCTTCTAATCCTTCTAATACCTGGATACTATCGGCGCCATAGTTCTTGTTTTCGGCCGAATCTGGATGTTGTAAATCTTCTGACATAATCTGTACGAATTTTTGTTTTATAGGGCGTTTTGAACGCAAACAAATTTAAGAAAAATAACTTCTTTTAGGCCGTATTTAAGCCCTTATAGTTATCCCCATAAAAAGAATTTAGTTCATAAGGTTGCGTCCAAAAATGAGGCTAAAAATGGCCTTAAAATCGATTTTATCACAAGACCGAATTGACATTTATTTTTTTATAATCAGGATTAAAATTTGGGGCTTATTTTGCGTCATTTTAAGGTCATTATTTGAACCTTTTTATTCTATTTGTTGTTTATAGTTTAAATTTGCAGTTCAATGATGGTAGCCAACGACATATTAAAACAAGTGAACCAGCCTAATGGCTTTGCTGGTATGGCTTTGTTGTACCAAAAAGAACAGTTAATCCCTGGCTCTACTCAGTACACGATACACCGTTATTATTCCCAGGCACCTGCAGAACTAGAGGACACTGGGATGTTTATATATCATTACAATGCAAAGCGACCAACGGACAATTTTTTAGAGTTAAGATTTTGTATCTCCGGTAATCGTTATTGTGAAAATAAATTATGTGGTAATTGTAGTCAATTACCAACGGAAGATTGCTCAGGTCCATTAAGAACAGTGGATGTTTTTTCCTTCCATTTTACTTCAACTTTTTTGCATCAATTTGTACACAATGTAAAATTGAATAATCGCAAGGATGAAGTCTTGGCTTTCAAACATCCGAATGCTTTTGTAAAAACATTTCCATTGTGTATGCGTAAGCGTGGCACATTGGATTCTTTGTTAAACTATAGTTATACTGGGTCTTTGGAAAATATATTTATCAATGCTAAAATCCACGAACTGCTTTTATTCAGTTTAGAATGTATTGTGGATGAAAAAGAAGAAGGATTTACTTGTAAATTCTTATCAGACGACAGAGGTAAAGAAAGTATCTATTTGGCAAGAGAAATTTTATTACAACATATTGGGGATCCTATCACCATCAAGGAATTAAGCCGAAAAGTAGCCATGAACGAATGCTATTTAAAGAAAGGCTTCAAGGAGGTTTTTGGCACCACCATTTTTGATTTCTACCAACAGCAAAGAATGGAACATGCTAAATATTTGTTGTACGAAAAATCATTAAGTGTGACCGATGTATCTGCACTATTAGGCTACTCATCTATTTCTCACTTCTCTGCAGCTTTCAAGAAACACACAGGTTTAAAGCCTTGTGAATTGTTGAACTAGTTATAATTCCTAATTTTTTTTCCTTATTTTTATTTTCTAAATTAAATCTCATGCGTCAATTATTTGCGATTGCCATTATTGTGTTATTCAGTTCATGTATCAATCAAAGAGTGGACTTAGTAGTGCACCATGCACAAATTTATACTGTCAATGAATCTTTTGCAGTGGCAGAGGCCATGGCAGTGCAGGATGGCAAGATTGTTGCCGTTGGCACCAATGACGAGATTTTAAAAAACTATCAAGCAGATAGTTTGGTGGATGCAAAAGGTGCGACGGTGTATCCAGGATTCATAGATGGACATGCACACTTTTTAGGTTATGGACAATCTTTGTATGCAGTTGATTTAATGTTTGCAAATTCATGGGAAGAAGTGTTAGATCGTGTGAAAGCATTTGTGGCATCGCACCCGGGTAATGGATGGATTCGTGGAAGAGGATGGGATCAAAATAGATTTCCTGGTAAAGCATTCCCTACCAATGCTGAACTAAATGCATTGTTTCCTGACCGTCCAGTATTATTAGAGCGTGTGGATGGACATGCAAGTATAGCAAATGAAAAAGCATTGTCAATTGCAGGGGTGAAAGTAGGACAGACGATGGAAGGCGGCGACTTTGTAGTAGCAAACGGAAAATTAACTGGTTTATTAATTGATAATGCAGTGGGTGTGGTAGAAAGAAATGTGCCAGCAGCAACTAAAGAGGATTATAAAAATTGGTTGACAGCAGCACAAAAAAATTGTTTTGCAACTGGATTAACCACTATTACAGATTGTGGTTTAAATCCAAATGACATTGATATGATTGATGCATTGCAAAAAAGCAATGATTTGAAAATGCGTTTGTATGTCATGTTAAGTGATAAACCAGCTTCATATGCTTCTTCTTATTTTACCAATAATGGATATACCACAGACCGTTTAACAGTGAAAGGTGTTAAAGTATATAGTGATGGTGCTCTTGGATCAAGAGGTGCCGCATTGATTGCACATTATTCAGATCAACCAGGCTGGGGTGGATTTTTATTAAGTAGTCAAGCGCATTTTGATTCAGTGGCAGCAAAATTAATCAACACCGATTTCCAAATGTGTACCCATGCAATTGGAGATAGCGCAAACAGAGTTGTGTTAAAAGTGTATGAAAAATATTTAAAAGGTAAGAATGATAAAAGATGGCGCATTGAGCATGCACAAATTTTAAATCCTGCCGATTTCGATTATTTTGGTAAGTATAGTATCATTCCATCTGTGCAACCAACACATGCTACAAGTGATATGTATTGGGCTGGAGACAGATTAGGCGCTGAGCGTTTAAAAGGTGGCTATGCTTTCCAACAATTATTAAATCAAAATGGTTGGTTACCATTGGGGACAGATTTTCCGGTAGAAGAAATTAATCCATTTAAAACATTTTTAGCAGCTGTTGCAAGACAGGATGCCAAAGGATATCCTGCAGGTGGATTCCAAATGGAGAACGCTTTAACGCGCGAACAAACTATTCGTGGTATGACTATTTGGGCTGCAAAAGCCAACCGTATGGAAAAGCAAGTTGGCTCTATTGAAGTAGGGAAGAAGGCAGACTTTATCTTATTGGATAAAGACTTAATGAAAGTGCCTACAGATAGTATCTTACAAATTAAAGTTTTGAAGACCTACTCTAACGGAGAAAGAGTACACTAAGCATTATTGAAAACTAAAAAGTGGTAGAAAATATACTATTCCTTGGCGTTTGTCCGAGCTATAATGCCAAGAGGTTTTTATAAATAGAAAAGTAGAATATATACTATTCCGCAGCGAACGTTTTTTCGAGAGCTAGGAATAAGTATATATTCTACTTCTAAAGTATTCTAAAAATCTACAATCCTACCATATCTTTCGGAATTACCCATGCATCAAACTCATCTGGGGTAACGTATCCTAATTTCACAGCCATTTCTTTTAAGGTAGTGCCTTCTTTGTGTGCTTTTTGTGCAATCTCTGCAGACTTATAATAGCCAATCTTAGTATTCAAAGAAGTCACTAACATCAAACTATTATTCACGTGCTTATTGATATTTGCTTCGATTGGTTCTATGCCAATTGCACATTTATCATTGAAGCTTACACATCCATCTCCAATCAATCTTGCACTGTGTAAGAAATTATAAATCATCACTGGCTTAAATACATTCAATTCAAAATGCCCCATCGATCCACCTACATTGATGGCTACATCGTTGCCCATTACTTGAGCCGCAATCATTGTCAGAGCTTCTGATTGAGTAGGGTTCACCTTACCTGGCATAATAGAAGAACCTGGCTCATTGTCTGGAATAAAAATTTCACCAATGCCAGAGCGAGGTCCAGAAGACAACATACGCACATCGTTGGCAATCTTCATTAAGCTAACTGCAACTGTTTTTAATGCACCATGTGCTTCAACAATGGCGTCGTGTGCAGCCAATGCTTCAAATTTATTTTCAGCAGTCACAAATGGCAATCCAGTAAGTTGTGCAATATGCTTAGCTACGTTTTCTGAATAACCTTTTGGTGTATTGATACCTGTTCCCACAGCTGTTCCACCTAGTGCTAATTCACTTAAATGATCTAATGTGTTATGAATTGCTTTTAATCCATGTTTTAATTGACTTGCATAACCACTAATTTCTTGTCCTAATGTTAAAGGGGTAGCATCCATAAAATGGGTACGACCAATTTTAACGATATGCATATAAGCGGCGCTCTTTGCATCCAAGGTATTTTTTAATGTAGTGATACCAGGAATAGTTACTTCTTTTAAAATTTGGTAAGCTGCAATATGCATCGCAGTTGGGAAAGTATCATTGGAAGACTGTGATTTATTCACGTCATCGTTAGGGTGTAAGAATTTCTCTTTGTCATTTAAGCTACCACCTTGAAGCACATGACCACGATAAGCAATCACTTCGTTCACATTCATATTGCTTTGTGTGCCACTACCTGTTTGCCATACTACTAAAGGGAATTGGTCGTCTAATTTACCTGCAAGAATTTCATCACATACTTGACCAATTAAATCACATTTTTCTTTCGGTAAAATACCTGCTTCAAAATTAGTTAAGGCAGCTGCTTTTTTTAGATAAGCAAATGCTTTAATAATTTCTTTAGGCATCCTGTTGATGTCTTGCGCAATTTTAAAATTCTCGATACTTCTTTGCGTTTGAGCACCCCAATAAACATGAGCTGGTACGCTTACTTCACCCATCGTGTCTTTCTCAATTCTGTATTCCATACTTGCAGTTTTATTACCGCAAAGGTAAGACAGCAATTATAAAATTGAGTCAGTTGTGCCTATTTAATTCAGGTAAAAAATGGGTTAATGCCCTGTAAAATGCGGTTTCCTTTTTTCAATAAAGGCTTGGATGCCTTCCTTGCAATCTGCGGTAATAAAGCAATCCCCAAACAGGTTGGCTTCCACTTCATATCCATTAACAGACTCATTCCAAGCAGCATTCACAGCTTTGATAGAATTTGCGATGGCTAATGGGGCCTTGGTATGCGCAGCAGCAAGTAAAGAAAACGCTTTGTCTAGTATTTCTGTTTGAGGAACGACGTAGTTCACCAAGCCATATTGTAAGGCTTGTTGGGCATTGATATTGTTACCTGTAATCACTAACTCCATGGCCCTGGCTTTACCTAATTTTTGGGTCAATCTTTGTGAGCCACCATAGCCTACCATGATACCTAAGTTAACTTCTGGCTGTCCAAAAATGGCATTCTCTGAAGCAATGATAAAATGACAACTCATGGCTAATTCGCATCCACCACCTAAGGCAAAACCATTCACACAAGCAATGACTGGTTTAGGGGAGTTTTCGATTTTAAAGAATACATCCTGCCCTCTTTTTGCTAATGCAGTTGCTTCTTCTTTTGACAAGGCTTCAAATTCTTTGATATCTGCACCAGCCACAAAACTTTTAAGCCCTGCGCCTGTAATTACCACCGATTTAATTTCTGGAAACTTATACACCCTGTCAAATACGGCATCTAAGTCTTGCATTACTTGTTGGTTTAATGCATTTAATTTCTCTGGTCGATTGATGGTAATGATCAATGTATGATCTTCCATTTTTGTAAACAAAGTTTGAAATGACATAGTGCTTAATTTATTGGATGAAATAAAAATAAAAATAAACGTTTAGGACTTTCTGTTTTCTGCAACCCATTTTTTAATGTAGGCTGCGATATCTGTGGTATTAGTACCAGGTGCAAATAAATGACCAATACCCATGTCTTGTAAAGCTTTATTGTCTTCTTCTGGAATAATACCGCCCCCTGTTAATAGTACATCTTTCAATCCTTTCTCAACCATCAATTGATATACTTTAGGAAACACGGTCATATGCGCCCCAGATAAAATACTAATACCAATGGCGTCCACGTCTTCCTGTAAGGCTGCTTGAACAACCATCTCGGGGCTTTGTCTAAGGCCAGTGTAAATAACTTCCATACCTGCATCTCTTAATGCAGTGGCAATCACTTTAGCGCCACGATCATGACCATCTAAGCCAACCTTGGCTACTAACACTCTTATGGGTCTTTCTGTTTGCATCTACTACAATTTACATTAATTTTTTGACAACAAATCTAAACAGTATTGAATACGTTTTGCTGCGTTTTGGGTTTCAATATTGGCTACAATATCAAAAACGCCTGGGCCAAATTTGCCGCCAACTAGCATGATTCTAAATGGCAACATTAAATCACCGGGTTTAAGACCTTGTTCAGCAGCCAATGTTTTAAAATGAGCTTCTAATAAAGTGGCGTCATTCGGTATTGCTTGATTGGTATAGACATCCAAAACTGCTTTAAAAAATGCTGCTTTTGCTGGGTCCCATTTTGGTAGGATGGATGCAGTATCTATATCGGTTGGGGCAGCAAAGAAAAAGGTTGATTGAGGAATGAAGTCGGTTAACAACTGACAACGCTCTTTCACAAGACCAATTACTTTTACTAAATAACTTTGCTCATGAATTTCAATTTTTGCTGCATCAAAATAGGGTGCAACCAAACTTGCTAAATAGTCATTGTCGGATTGTTTAATCCATTCTTGATTAAACCATTTTGCTTTTTCGTAATCAAATTTAGCGCCCCCTTTATGCACTCTATCTAAACTAAATTTTTCGATCAAATTTGGCAAGGAAAATAGTTCCTGATCTGTTCCGTCATTCCAACCCAACATGGCTAATAAATTGACAAATGCTTCTGGTAAGAAACCTCTTTCTTTAAATCCAATAGTTGATTCTTTTGTATTTGGATCAGTCCAGTCCATTGCAAAAACAGGGAAACCTAATCGGTCTCCATCACGCTTACTTAATTTACCATTTCCGTCTGGTTTTAAAATCAATGGAAGATGCGCCCATTTAGGCATTTGATCTAAGCCGAATAAATTTTTCCAAACTAAAATATGAACAGGTGCACTTGGCAACCATTCCTCACCTCTAAATGCATGGGTAATTTTCATTAAAAAGTCATCCACTACTACCGCTAAATGATAAGTTGGCATGCCATCTGCTTTCAACAAAACTTTATCGTCTACCATGCTTGTGTCAAATTTTACTTCGCCACGAATCAAGTCTTCAAAAATCAGTTCTTCATTGTCTGGCATATTAATACGTACAACGTAAGGGGTGTTTTCGTTGAGTAATCGGGTTACTTCTGAAGCCGGTAAACTCAAAGAATTTTTCATGCCAGTTCTGGTAGCACGATTGTATTGAAAATTCGGAATCTCTTTTCTTTTTGCATCTAATTCATCTGCGGTATCAAAAGCATAATAGGCATTCCCTTGTTCGATAAGTTGTGATGCATATTGTTTGTACATCGGCTTTCTTTCACTTTGTCTGTAAGGACCATAAGCGCCACCATGTATCGGGCTTTCGTCAGGACTTAATCCGCACCATGCAAGGGTGTCTAAAATATATTGCTCAGCGCCTGGCACAAAACGAGACTGATCAGTGTCTTCAATTCTTAAAATGAATTGACCATTGTATTTTTTTGCAAATAAATAATTGAATAAAACAGTACGTACACCACCTAAGTGTAAACCACCGGTGGGAGAGGGTGCGAACCTTACTCTTACCTGTTGATCAGCCGAATTTTCCATGAACAGTTTATTTTTACAAAGATAAGTTGCAAACGGGCAAAAGAACCATTTATCTTTGAGTATGTATTTCATTAAAACACCCTTTTGGTTAAGGCTTATTTATAGGTCTTGTATATGGCGCAAGCCCACGCAAGACAGGGTGCTTTATTTAAGTTTCGATGATGGCCCGCATCCAGAAGCTACCCCATTTGTAATAGAACAATTGGCAATTTATAATGCTAAAGCAAGCTTTTTTTGCATTGGTAAAAACGTACAATTATATCCCAATATCTATGCTGCTTTAATAAAAGCCAATCATACGGTGGGCAACCATACTCAAAATCATATGAATGGTTGGAAAAACAATACCACTAATTATATTGTGGATATTCAAGAAGCAACTAAATCAATCAGCTCTAATTTATTTAGACCACCATATGGAAGGATTTCTTTTTCGCAAATTAAAGCCTTGCGCTCAGATCCAAGTTTGCCTCAAGAAATTATAATGTGGGATATATTGAGCGGAGATTTTGATACTACTATTTCCGGCGATCAGTGTGCCCAAAATGTGATCCAACATGCTGGGCCAGGGTCCATCATTGTTTTTCATGATAGTGCTAAAGCAATGGATCGTTTACGGATTGCATTGCCAAAAGTATTGACACATTTTTCTAAACTAGGGTATCAATTTAAAGCATTGTAAATGCTTTAAAAATGCCTTTAATAAAAAAGCCAGGGTAGAAACCCCGGCTGTATAATCCGTACCCTATAAAAAACAAAGTTTACATCCTATAAAGGGATGGGTTAGTAATTTCATTCATAAACGCATAAATAATGTCTTTTAGTATGTGGTTCATTAAAAAAGTCCTTTTTTTGTGCTTTAAACCAGTTGATTATGCATTTCATTGATACACATGCGCATGTATATGCGGCCGAATTGACTTCAGATCTTGATTTGGTCATGAAAAATGCATTAGCTATTGGAATCAATAAAATTATCATGCCGGCCATTGATAGTTCTAGTTTGGATGCCATGTTAAAAGTAGAACAGCAATTTCCAGAAAATTGTATTGCGATGATGGGATTGCATCCATGTTATGTAAAGGAAAATTATAAAGAAGAATTAAAGTTGGTTGAAGAATGGATTGGTAAAAGAAAATTTATAGCGATTGGTGAAATTGGATTGGATTTTTATTGGGATAAAACATTTACCAAAGAACAACATATTGTTTTTGAAACACAAATGCATTGGGCGCTAGATCTTAATTTACCAATTGCTATTCACACAAGAAATGCGATGGGAGAAACCATAGAAGCGGTAAAACCTTTTGCAAAAAAAGGATTACGTGGTGTGTTTCATTGTTTTAGTGGAAGCAAAGAATCTGCAGAACAAATTATTGGTATGGGATTTCATTTAGGACTGGGTGGGGTGCTCACCTATAAAAATGCAGGTGTTGCAGAAGCAGTAAAAGATATACCAATGGAATACTTAGTCTTAGAAACGGATGCACCTTATTTGGCTCCAGTGCCATACCGAGGCAAAACCAATGAACCTGCTTTTATGTTAGAAGTAGCCAAGAAATTAGCCGAAATAAAGTCATTGCCATTGCATGAGATTGCAGCAATGACAACAGGCAATGCGCAAAAGCTATTTGGATTGGTTAATGACTAAAAACCAATTATTTATTTTACATTTGCAATCCTTAAAGAGAGGTGTCCGAGTGGTTTAAGGAGCACGCTTGGAAAGCGTGTATACGGCAACGTATCGGGGGTTCGAATCCCTTCCTCTCTGCAAAGCCTATCACGAAAGTGATAGGCTTTTTTGTTTCGAAGCGGTGTCGAAAGCTCGCTTTCGTAAACCGATGAGAAGCAAAAAAGCCAAAATAATGCGTAGCATTTTTTTGAAAGGCTTTGGTAAAAGAGCATTTCTGGGATGACGGCGAAGTGCAACTCAGCCGTCAATCCAATATTTATTTCCTACTTACAAATCGTAGATAGATAAATACTAGAAATATGTATATTAAAGTAAAAATAACTTCGTTTAATACATTTGTTTTACTTCTAATCGCTTTAAACAAGAAGCTAAGTCTATGTGAAATAAGTATTGAATAAATGATCATAATAGTAAAAGGCATAATAGTATATACTTAATTTTTAAATTTTTTTTAAAATAATCCAATAGCTAACTAAAATAGATAGTAAATAATAAACACTCAGTTGAGATTTACTAACAGTATAATTCGTAAAGAATTCATACTTAGACAAGAATCTTGGTTTAAATAATAGATAAATTATTCTAAAAAAATGAACAATGATACTCAATGACATTAGTATTATTGTATTAAAATCCATAATTTTTTTAAACATCGAATAATTTTTAATTGGACTAATAATACCTTTTTAAATAAATTAAGAAGATGATTGTTATACTTATAAAAAGATAAGAAAATAGATAAAATATATTTCCAAAGAGTTTAGGGAACATTAAAATTAGTATCAAATTGATGATATAAAAGTAAAGTCCAAGACGCGCTATACTATTATTCACAATTAATATTAAGTTTAAATATTGATGAAAACAGAATCACTAAAATTTCTTAAAATAGTTTAATAAAAAAAGCATAGAAAACTTTCTATGCTTAAAAAATATTAATATAGGATCGCAGAGAATTATTCTCAAAAATTAAATCTCTTTCATGTGCTCGTCCATTCTTTCATTGTATTCTAATGGCTCATTTTTCCAATTCTTATTATAAGGAACAAACCAACCCAACCATATAGAACGAGATAAACGCATTAATATAGGTTGTATCAGAATCAATAAAAAAATTGTGCTACCTAACCAATAAAACATTCTGTTATCATCTAATTCCCAAGTCATCCCAATCAATACTTTCCAGGCAACAAACATAGAAACAAAATAGGCAACTGTTAATGCATAACTTACATAACCAGTGCCATAATAAAATCCTACTTCTATTTCGGTTGGCTGTCCACATACTGGACAGTGATCATTCATTTTTGTGATATTAGAAAGGTCGTAGGGATTGGAACCAGTAAACAGTTTGCCTTCTCTACATCTTGGACATTTATTTGTTAATGTGCTGTATAGGTAGCTATTTTTCATGCAGCAAAGATACCATAAATTAAGGAGCAATCAATTGTTCCATTTGTATACCTCTAGAACCTTTTATGAGCAGGGTATAGCCCTTTAATGCTTGTGCATGCAACCAGGTCTTAGCTTCTTGAACAGTATCAAAATAAAGATAGTTATGAACACATGGTTTAAATTCTGATCCTACAAGTAATACATTTTCCCAATTCGTTTGATTCAACTGATCAATTAATAATTGATGTTCCATTAAAGTATCGGCACCTAATTCTCTCATCCCGCCCAAACAAACTATTTTATTTTCCTTATTTATTTTAGCAAAATTTTCTACTGCTAATTTCATACTCGAAGGGTTCGCATTGTAAGCATCTAAAATTACTTCGTTGTTATTCCATGTCAATAACTGTGAACGACTATTGGTTGGGATATAATTTTCAATGGCTGACTTTATTTTATCATTTGGCACTTTAAACTCTTGTCCAATTGCAACAGCAGCAAGTACATTGGGTAGATTATAATTCCCAACTAAATTTGTTTGTATTTGATC
>JACCDV010935414.1_pt1 | contig 24285 bp, 16 predicted proteins | sample 7446131 | NCBI WGS metagenome assembly JACCDV01 (sample SAMN15323448, study PRJNA562643) | freshwater metagenome | isolation source: river surface water | place: USA:Blue River Watershed | collected 2017-08-17
AAAAACTCAATGTGTTTAAAGACTTGGGAGCGCTTCGGGGTCATGACCACGCCAGCAAAATGCGTCAGATTCGATAAGAGCTGAGCAGCAGAACTGATCACCTTTTGGGGAGCATCGGGATATAGTGATTGCTCAGCCTGTTTAGAAGCCACCTCCTCTAGGGGTCGAATGGTCAACATCGTGTCGACAAACAAACGGTAACCACGCGGGGTTGGAATGCGTCCTGCTGAAGTATGAGGACTGGTCACCAAACCAAGATCCTCAAGATCGGCCATGACGTTCCGAATCGTCGCCGCAGAGAGATCTAATCCTGAAAAGCGTGAAAGGGTCCGCGAGCCCACTGGCTGGCCTTCCTCGATATATCTCTCGATTAAGGTTTTGAGCAGAACTTTTGAACGATCATCCATGATTGGAGTAATTTTATGCCTATGGTTTAATCGTCATATGTTAAGCCCATCAAGCAAACCCCTGCAGAAGAAGTTTAGGCGCGTAACCCTTGTGGGTAAGCACCAAGCAGATGGTATTGGCCAGCATTTACTTGAATTAGCCCAAATCCTCAGAAATCATGGCTGTGAGCTCAGCATTGAGGCGTCCACGGCGACCCATTTGCCTGAGGCTAATTTGCAGGTTATTCAACTCCAGGATTTCCAGAAATCCACTGATTTGGCGGTTATTTTGGGGGGTGATGGCACCATGCTCGGCATTGGTCGCCAGATCGCTGGGACGGGGGTACCGCTTTTGGGAATCAATATGGGGCGTTTGGGTTATATGACCGACATCCCCTTTGAAGACGCCAAAACGGTTCTACCGCCCATGATTGATGGTCATTATGAAATCGATGAACGATCCCTTCTAGAGGCTAGTGTATGGCGCAACAATCAAGAGATTCATCGTGGCTTAGCCTTAAACGATGTGGTCGTGAATCGTTCAGGACTCTCAGGGATGGTGGAACTCAAGGTGCATGTCAACGGCTCTTTTATGTACAACCAGCGCTCCGATGGCCTGATTGTGTCTACTCCAACTGGCTCAACCGCATACGCGCTCTCAGCAGGCGGTCCAATTTTGCATCCCCGCGTGCCAGGGATTGTGCTGGTGCCAATTGCCCCCCATGCCCTCTCTAATCGACCTATCGTATTGGCCCAAGAATCGCAAATTACGATCGAAGTTGCCGGTGGCCGAGAAGTGATTGTGAACTTTGATATGCAATCATTAACTAAATTACAAATTGGTGATCGGGTTGAGGTAAAGCGCTCGAACAAATCCATCTCCCTCCTACACCCACTGGGGCACAGTGACTACCAGACCCTAAGAGAAAAGTTGCACTGGAACGAGTATCCTTCCACGTTTTAATCTGGGCAAATCAACATGCTTCAATCATTAGCATTGCGTGATTTTGTGATTGTGGATCACCTAGAACTTGATTTTGGCTCGGGTTTTAGTGTTTTAACCGGCGAGACTGGTGCAGGTAAATCAATTTTGCTCGACGCCCTCGCCCTCGCCCTAGGCGAGCGCGCCGATACCAGTCAAATCCGCGAGGGCTGCCAACGCGCCGAGATCGCTGCTATTTTTCAGGTCGAAGAGAGCCTACAGGAGGAAATTGCCGCATGGCTGCGTGAAGCGGACTTCCCGCTTGAAGACGACCATCGGATTGTGATTAAACGCAGCATGGATCATTCGGGTCGTAGCAAAGCCTACATCAATGGTGGCGCGGCCTCATTAAATCAATTACGCGAACTGGGTGATCGTCTGGTGGATATTCATGGGCAACACGCCCACCAACTCCTCCTCAAGACCGGTGCACAACGCGAGCTGCTCGATCGACACGCCAATCTTCAAGACCAAGCAGCAATTCTGGCGCAAGCATATCAATCCATGAATGCCACTGCCAAGCAATTACAGCAAGCCGAAGCAGCTGGCGCTGATTTGCAGCGTGAGCAAGAGCGTCTTCAGTGGCAGCTCGATGAGCTCAATGAAATTGCACCACAAGCACACGAGTGGGGAGAAATCCAAACTGCACATGCACGTCTAGCCAATGCCGCCAAGATTATTCAAGGGATTGAGCTTGCGATTGATAGTCTGAGCGATTCTGAGCATTCGATTGAATCACAACTGCATCGAGTACAGCATGCGATCGATGATTTAGTGAAGCATGATCCTAATTTGAATGAGATCAACGAAAGTCTTCGTAATGCTCAAATTCAGATTGACGAGGCGATTCATGGATTAAATCGATACCGACAAAAAATGGATTTGGATCCAGATCGCCTCGCAGAGCTCGAAGCCCGGATGCAGATTCTCCATACTGCGGCCCGCAAATACAAAGTCAATCCCGAGCAATTACCAGAACTCTGGATTAGCTCTCAGGAAAAATTTGCAGCGTTCACGGCAGCACAAGATATCGAGGCTTTGCGTCAACAATTTAAGGCTCAAGAGTCTGAATTTCTAAAACGTGCTCAAGAATTATCAAAGCGTCGTCATCAGGCAGCTGCTGAACTCAGCCAAGCCGTCAGCGATGCAATGCAGCACCTCGCAATGGCAGGCGGTCAGCTGCAAGTTCTTGTTAGTCCAAGCGAAGCCAGTCGTCATGGAATCGATCAAATTGAATTTCTGATCGCCGCGCACAGCGGCAGCACACCAAAGCCTTTGGCCAAGGTTGCTTCGGGGGGAGAGTTGGCGCGCATTAGCTTAGCCATTAGCGTCATTACCAGCAAGGCGAGCTTTACCCCAACCCTCATCTTTGATGAGGTGGATTCTGGCATTGGTGGAGCAGTGGCTCAAACGGTTGGCGAACTTTTGAAGCAACTGGGTCGGTCCCATCAAATCCTTTGTGTCACTCATCTAGCCCAAGTGGCCGCCCAAGGCGATCATCATTTCAAAGTTAGTAAACAAGCATTGGATGGCAAAACCCATTCCGATGTAAAGGGTTTAGGCCGACAAGAACGCATTGAAGAAATTGCTCGGATGCTAGGTGGCACAACCATTACTGACACCACGCGGCGACACGCGAGAGAACTGCTAAACCAGACCTAGAGTCAACTAAACAGGGTGTGAGGGAGCACCAAAGACTGCGTCCCATAGTTTTGTCACGCATGCTTTTGCTTTCGCAAAATCAGGTTGCTCATGGATAGATACCCGAATTTTTTCTGCTCCGTCCAGACGTAATCGATGCTGTTGGGCTCGAAACATGCGATAGGCATTCCCAACTTCAAGCGCATCCATCTCAGAGATCAACTGGTGCTTTGCGGCAATTCCTAAAAGTGCAATATTGCCTAAGTTACCCAATAAATCAGGGTATTGGCGAGCGAAGCCTAAAACCAAATATTGGACAATAAATTCAATATCGACCATGCCACCGGGATCATGCTTTAAATCAAAATCATTCGAGGGATTGGGATGGCCAGCATGGACCTTATGACGCATCTCAATAATTTCATGTTTGAGATCGGAGTGATTTCGTTCGTGGGCGACAACTTCTTTGCGTATCTCTTCAAATTGAGCTCCTACCTTTGGATCGCCCGCAGCAAACCGCGCCCGAGAAATGGCTTGATGCTCCCAAACCCAGGCGGCATTATCCCCCTCGCGCAATTGATAGCGTCGAAAGGAATCTAGATTAGTTACCAAAAATCCTGCGGCTCCATTGGGACGCAGGCGAGTATCGATTTCAAATAGAGTGCCGGCAGCAGTTAAAGTCGTCAACCAATTAATCATGCGCTTACCCAGCACCGAGTAAATCTCCTGAGCCGCATAGTCGGTTGGTGATGCGTCATATAAAAACACGAGATCGAGATCTGAGGCATAGCCCAACTCTTTGCCACCCAATTTGCCATAGGCAATCACTGCAAATGGTGGCTGATGTTGCGGATTGAGACCAAACTTCTCTGCAACCGATGGCCAAACGCGCTCATAGGTTGCCTGCAATACCAAATCAGCCAGCGCAGATAAGCGATCACTCACCCGCTCAGTGCTTAAACCCTCTGGAGCACCTATTCCTAGATCAGCTAGGAGAATCAAAAAAGTTTCAGTGTGATGCGTTACCCGCAGGATATCCATGGCATGATCTGGGCTCGCCCCATCCGCAAGGGCGTCATCCAAACGCAGATCAAGATTTGCCTTTACTTTGCACCAATAGCTCTCAGGATCATGAATCAACTCAGATTGCGCATTGGCCGATAACAGATCGTCCAATAAATGAGGATGCCTTGCTAAATATTGAGCAGCCCATTGCGAGGCATTGAGGAGCATCAATACTTTTTGCAAGGCATTAGAGTTCTCAGCCAAAATGGATAGATAAGCGCTACGACGACAAATGGCCTCTAAGAGATCAAAAAAACGCAAGAGGGTTTGATCTGCATCGTCTGGATGGTCGGCCTCGATATCGTTCGCAGCTTTTTTTAATAAACTTCGTATCGTGAGTCGACTTTTCTCGGGCAGTGATTTGGCACGGGAGCCCTCCTGCCAGGCGCTCCACCGCTCATTGGCCTTGGGGAATAAATCAGCATTGGGTTGCCAGCTTGCGTCGTTTGCATCAATTTGCAAACGATTACTTTCGTCTAAGGCAAAGGCCTTTTCAAAATAACGTGCTACCTGATTTTGATGCTCGGTGAGTGTTTGTATAAACTCCTCGAGACGCCCTTCTTGATTTGGTCCAGCCATGGCTTGTGCCAACTGCGCTCTCGCATCATCCTGCTCAGGCAAATAATGTGTCTGCTGGTCTTCCCAAATCTGGATGCGATGCTCTAAACGTCTCAGAAATACATAAGCAGATTTGAGCGCTTCAATTTCTACTGCGCTCATCAGTCCACCCTCTTGCAGTTGATCTAAGACCTCAAGCGTTGGACGAATTCGCAAGCGCGGATCGGTGCCACCCCGCATTAACTGAAACATCTGGGCTAGAAACTCAATTTCACGGATTCCACCGCGGCCTAACTTAATGTCACGCGATCGCCCGCTGCGTTGATTACTCCGCTTATCTGCCTCTCGCTGAATTTGTGCATGCAACTCCCGAATCGCTGCAATCACACCGTAATCCAAATGGCGACGATAAACAAATGGCCGAATAATCTGCTCAAGCCCCTTTTCACATCGAACATAATCGGGATGCGATATGAGCGGATAAATCATGCGGCCCTTAATCCAAGCGTAACGCTCCCATTCACGCCCTTGTACAAACAAATACTCCTCGAGCATTTCTAGACTACAAACTAAGGGCCCAGAATCCCCATTAGGTCGCAAGCGCATATCCACCCGGAATACAAATCCATGGGCATCATGCTCAGAAATCATTTTGATGAGACGCCGGCCCAGCTTCGTAAACCATTCGTGGTTTGAAATCGAACTTGCCCCGTGTTGGGTCTCGCCTTCTTCCTCGTATAAGAAGATCAGATCAATATCCGAGGAAAGATTGAGTTCGCGACCACCCAATTTACCCATCCCCACAATTATGAGTGGCAGTTCGTAGTCTTCAGTCCGAGCCCAAGGTAGACCAAAGCGCTCTTGGAGATCCGTACGAAGATAACGCACGACTAGCCCAAGTACTTGCTCCGCAAAGTAGCTAAGCGCCTGGGTCACCTCTAATAAAGGGGCCAGGCCATTAAGGTCTCGACAACCAATCCAAAGCATTAACTGTTGACGAACCAGCCGCAGCTCACTCATAAGTGCTGCCTCATCTAACTCCTGACGATCGAGAGCCTGGCTGATTGGTAGGAGCAGCTGATCGATTTGGGCGGTGTCGACCGGCGTATGTATGCGCTCCTCTAGCCAAGCGCGCCAATCCGCGTGGGCACTTAGCCAGCGATTTGCATAGACGGAGTTTTTCTCCAGAAAAGAAAGGGCGTCTTGATTGGAAACCATACCTTATCTTAATCGCTACTAGCCCAATCAATAGAGGGTGTCGGATAATGGATAGCAATGACCGAAAAAAAGTATCCGTTACGCCTCAAAGACCTCCTCAGGATGCGGCCCGACGCCACCTCATGGTCACGTTGGTCGCGCCGTCTAGTAATTTTGGCTCTCGTTGCAGTCGGACTCATGATTCTTGGGCATCTGGTGATCCGATTCATCATTTGGCCGCAACTTGAAACCTCAAAACCCGCTGTTGAAAAGTTACTATCACAGCGCATTGGCGTTGAGGTCAAAATCAATGAACTCAATGTCTACTGGCAAGGGATCCGTCCAGTCTTTGATATTCGCGACCTAGAATTTGTGGTCGATTCCAAACGCAATCCGATGACGATTGCAGATGCACCTCCTCTAAAGATCGCTGACATCCGAGGGGAACTCAGTTGGTCATCGTTTTATCACCTCAAACCCTATTTCACAAAATTACATGCCAGCAATGCAGTGATTCAAGTAACACGTGACTCACAAAAACGTTTGTATGTCGCTGGCATTCTTGCGGGTTATGGCGGCGATGATTTCCATCTCGAAAATTGGTTGTTTAAACAGGGTGATTTAAAGATTTCTGATATCAATATTCTTTGGAAGGATTTCTCAAAGTCCAAAGCAGATGCCGCGGATCTACGCATCGAGTCCATGCAACTACAAAATGGAATTCGGCAGCATGAACTTGATGCCGCTATTTATAGCCCATGGCATCAAGGCACACTAAGTCTCTCGGGAAAATTTTCTCACCGTCTTGGTGGGCAAGCGGGTCATTGGCGTGATTGGATTGGCGACTTTCAGTGGAAGGTCGCGCAACTCAATCTCGGCCAATTTAGTCGTGATTTTGAAATCCCTTTTAAACAACTCAGTGGGGTGCTGGACTCATCAGGGTCGATTGCCTTAAATAAAGGCATCCCCGATGGTGGACAGTTCAAACTAGCAATCGAGCAACCCGTCTTTCAACAATTAAAGAGCAATCAGGCGCTTGAGTTTGGACGCCTGGAAATGGAAGCGAAGCAATTCACCTCTGGAAAGTTCATTTCGCTTGGGGTGCAGCAATTTGCCTGGTTAAACAAAAATCAAAAACCAGGAACCCCCATGGAATCTCTGGCACCCATGACTTTTGGCTGGCAGGCGCCCAAAGGCGATGGGGAGCTTGAGAGGTTTGCATTCTCTTCGGCAAAAATTAGTCTTGAGAACCTCAGTCTGTTTGCATTGAACCTGCCCATTCCCAATCGAATCCGCCAGGTTTTAGAACAAACCGAACCTCGTGGTGAGCTGATCGATGTTGATATCACATGGGCCGAACCAAAATCCAATATTCCCCTGATCGGTGGCCTCTTAAGTGGCCAAGGACCTAAATTTAATATTACCGGCACCCTCAATCAGGTGGGCATCAAGGCTTACCGGGACACTATCCCAAGCATTGCCAATTTAAGCGGCACGATTACCACCAATCAAAACCAAGGCAGCATCAAACTCAACTCACAAAATTTGCGATTAGTAATTGCCGACTTTTTAGCAGAGCCACGCCTTCAGTTCGATAGTGCAAGTGGAGCGCTTAGTTGGTCATTAAAAAATAAACAATGGCAAATCGGCTTTAACCAGCTCTCCGTTAACAATCCGGATATCGCATTAATTGCTGATGGTAATTACCTAATTGGTAAAGAAAAGGCACCGGATACTTTAGATCTAACCATTCAGTTTCCTAGAGCAAAGGCACAAACAATCTACCGCTACCTCCCTGCAGAAATGTCAAAGGACGCGCGTGCCTATATTGAAAAGGCATTCATTGGGGGCGAGATTAATAATGGGCGCCTCAGAATGAAGGGGGATCCTAATTTGGCCCCTTATGATGCTCCAGGAAGCGGCGAATTTGCATTAAATCTACCGATTTCTCAAACGGTTTTTCGACCAGCCCCCTTGTTTCCATCCACAAAAGGCAGCTGGCCTGAATTCACGGAAGTAAATGGTGTCGTTTCTATGCAGCAAGCCAAGCTGATGGTGGCTATCAAAGATGCTCGCTACCAAGGTCTTCAAATTCAAAATGTCAATGCAGAAATTCCAAATGTTTCTAGCGCAAAGCCTGTCCTCAATCTCAAAGGAAACATCACTGGCCCGATGAATGACATGATGGACTATCTCAGGACAACACCAATTCTTCTCACGCGTCCAGAATTAGCAAAGAATCTGAAGTTATCAGGCCCAGCAAAACTTGATCTAGATCTCCTTTTGCCCCTACAAAATACAGATGACGTTAAATTAAATGCTTTGCTGAACTTAGATAACAATGTCGTCGTTTGGTCTGATCTTGCTCCTTTTAATCAAGTACGAGGCAGCATTCGCATTACCGAAGATCTACCTCGCTTTGAACAGGTAAGCGCTGAATTCTTTGGTGGCACGATCAATATTCGACAAAACACGGCGCAATCGCAAACCAAACAAGATCTTTATGATCTCAATGGAACAATTGATCTTGAACGCCTTGAACGTCACTATGCCAATCAAGTAGGTCGCCAATCTCAGCAACTCTTAAAGGCACTGGATGGTAAGGCTGCATTTAAAGGCAAACTGGGTATTACTAGTGATACCACAGATCTCAATCTCGACTTAGATTTCAATGCTCTAAGCACCACCCTTCCTGAACCCCTCAGTATCAAGAAGGGCAACAAACTAAACGGGATTTTTCGTTATCAGTCCAACGCCAGCGAGGGAGCGCCCAAGCGAATTGCACAATGGTCCGCACAAATTGGGAAATCAATCACCCTACAAGGAAAGCAAGGTCCAGATGGGATTGTGGCGCAAGGAATTGGAATTGGTGCCCCAGCCATCATCCCTGAGCGTGGCTTGGGTCTCAATTTGCAAGCAAGCGATCTCAATATTGACGCCTGGCACCGCCTTTTATTTTCGAACGATGGGGTAAATAACAAACCCGAGGCTGCCAATATGGCTAGCTCTACAGATGGTGTCAATGGCCTTCAAGTATTTACAGCACGCGTCAATCAAGCGATTGCCATGAATCGCTCCTGGCCCAATCTTGCCGTAAGCGCCAAATTAGGGGGTGATACTTGGCAGCTGAATTTGAAATCTCCCAATCTTGAGGGTGACATTCAGTATCAGGAAAGAAAAAATTCCGATCTTCTCAAAGGCAAATTGCTTCGTTTGCATATTCCTCCAAGATTACAAAATCTGACAAATTCAAGCGCATCCGCTGACAAAGAGGTATCACTTAATGCGATTCCTGAACTGGATCTAAGTATTGATGACTTTAATTTCAATCAATACAAACCAGGCGCGATCGCAATCAAGACACGTAATAGTACAAATCGCATCACGATTGAAAGTCTCAAAATTAACAATCCAAGTTCGTCATCAACGGTCACTGGCGAATGGACAAGCGATGCCCAAGGCAATAATGAGCGCGTCATCATCGATACGACATCACAGGTTAAGGATCTGGGAACCGTGGTTGCCTATTGGGGCAATCCCAAAGCAGTTGAAGGCGGGAAGGGAACAATCAACGCCAAATTGGATTGGAGCGGTCCTCCCTACAATCCCTCCTTTGATACCCTGGCTGGCAATGTCAAGATCAATCTAGAAAATGGTCGCTTACTTCAAGTGGACTCCGGTTTTGCCAAAATTATTGGGGTGTTTAGTTTGCAAAGCTTATTAAAGTTTGCAACCTTTGATATTCAAGGTAGCCTTGGTAGTGTAGTTACCTCGGGAACCGCTTTCAACACTCTTTCTGGTGATTTTGTTTTGCGCAACGGTGTCGCCCGAACACAAAATTTCACGATGCAACTCAATCAAGCTCGCGTTGCCACTAGCGGTCTCGTGAATATTCCCAAGCAAACCCAAGACTTACGAATCACCATCTTCCCAACGATTGATGCAACAGCAGGCGCTCTTGCGCTCTTCGCAGTCAATCCGATTGTTGGCGCTAGCGCTCTGATTGGGCAATATTTAATCAGCAGTCAACTAAACCGCACACTTCAGACCGATTACCTAGTTCAGGGAAGCTGGGATAAACCTGATGTAATCCCGCTGGACCAAAATGGCCAGCCTTTAGATCCAAAAGTGCTTGAGACCATCCGCTCTCGAAATTTATTGCGTGAGCAAAAGATGCCGCCAGCACCAAGCCCATCAAAGCCAGTCCCCACCACCCCAGCGCCTGCCAATTAACGACTAAAGCTTTAGTATTTAGTGGTATGGCAAATAAATTAACAGTAGCAGCGATTCAGATGATTTCATCTGCGAATTTGGCAGACAATCTGAGCACTGCTGAACGTCTAATCAAAAACGCGTCTGACCAAGGTGCAGCAGTGCTTGCGCTACCTGAGTATTTTTGCCTAATGGGCCTTGCGGATACCGACAAGGTCAAAGTGCGGGAGACCTTTGGTCGTGGTCCGATTCAAGACGCGCTTCAAGGCTTTGCTCAAAAGTATCAGATCTTCTTAATTGCAGGAACCATTCCCCTCGAGGCGAGTGATCCCCAAAAGGTGCTAAATGCGAGCTTAGTATTTAATCCTGATGGTCAGTGCATTGCCCGTTACGACAAGATCCATCTATTTGGTTTTCAGACGTCTAATGAGCGCTACCAAGAATCTGAAACGATTGAGGCGGGCAACCAACCTACAACGGTTCGCATTTTGTATGAGGGCAAGGAGTGGGTGTTTGGTTTAAGCATTTGCTACGATCTTCGTTTTCCGGAACTCTATCGACAGCAGGCTGGAGTTGACTGCCAAGTGATTCCAGCTGCATTTACCCACACCACAGGCAAGGATCATTGGGAGATTTTGCTCCGTGCCCGGGCTATTGAAAACCAGTGCTATTTTTTAGCATCTGCCCAAGGTGGGCTTCATCAAAATCAACGTCGTACTTGGGGTCAATCCATGCTGGTCGACCCCTGGGGCAATATTGTTTCTGAACTCGCCACTGGCGAAGGCTGCGTGCTTGGTGAGCTAGACTCAACTGCACTCGAAGAGGTGCGCTCTAAGCTGCCCGCCCTAAACCATCGTAAGCTTATTTAAAAGAACCATGAACTCACTCGCTATCCCAAACCTTGCAACAACTGCAAGCCCACAAGAGGCTCTCGACATTGCCCATTCTTTTTTACTCAAGCCCAATGGCCTCAGTCCTTCTGATCTTGATCAACTGTTTGGGGTGATGCATGCGCATCGCTTAGATGATGCGGATTTATATTTTCAGCACACACGTAGCGAACAATGGAGTTTAGAGGAAGGGATTGTCAAATCCGGTAGTTTCAATATTGATCAAGGTGTTGGTATTCGTGCGATTTCGGGGGATAAAACGGCATTTGCTTACTCGGATGTGATTAGCTCTGAAGCTTTATTAAAGGCTGCCCATGCTACTCGTGTGATTGGCCCCAAGGGTGGCAAGATTAAAGTCCGCGCCCCACTTTCTGCATCGACCCATACCAATCCAACTCTATACAGCGCCCACAACCCTCTGGACTCATTAACGCCCCCAGAAAAAATTGCGCTCTTAGAGGGGATTGAGCGGCGCGCGAAGGCACGTGACCCACGCATCATTCAGGTGATGGCTAGTCTTGCGGGTGAGTTTGATGTCGTCATGGTAGCTCGCTCGAATGGCTTATTAGCTGCCGATATTCGCCCGCTTGTACGAGTATCCATCCATGTCATTGCCGAGCAAAATGGTCGTCGAGAATCCGGCTCTGCCGGCGGTGGAGCACGCGCCGACTACGGTTTTTTTGATACCCAGCGTATCGATCAGTGGGTCGACGAAGCAGTTGATCAGGCCCTCCTAAATCTCGATTCCCGTCCAGCACCTGCAGGTCCAATGACCGTTGTGATGGGGCCGGGATGGCCCGGTGTACTGCTGCATGAAGCCATTGGTCACGGCCTCGAAGGAGACTTTAATCGCAAAGGATCTTCTGCGTTCTCTGGACGCATTGGTCAGCGTGTAGCCGCTAAGGGTGTCACGGTGGTTGATGATGGAACACTCAGCGGACGTCGCGGCTCTCTCAATATGGATGATGAGGGTACACCCACGCAATGCACCACCCTGATTGAAGACGGTGTTTTAAAGGGCTATATTCAAGATAGTCTGAATGCACGCTTGATGGGAATGCCACTAACAGGCAATGGACGGCGTGAGAGCTTTGCCTCGCTACCCCTACCCCGTATGACCAATACCTACATGCTATCTGGTCAATATGACCCAGAAGAGATTGTGGCCAGCATTGATCGAGGTCTCTATGCTGTGAACTTTGGTGGTGGGCAAGTTGATATCACGAGTGGCAAATTTGTATTCTCTGCCTCGGTGGCGTATTGGGTGGAAAAAGGCAAGATCCAATACCCCGTCAAAGGCGCAACCATTATTGGCAACGGCCCAGAATCTCTCAAGCAAGTGAGCATGATCGGCAACGACCTTCGTCTAGATAGCGGGGTGGGCGTATGCGGCAAAGAAGGGCAAAGCGTCCCGGTTGGTGTGGGTCAGCCAACCTTGCGCATTGATGAGATGACCGTTGGGGGCACGGCTTGATTTGCATGCGCTTGTATTGGATCGCACCGACCTCTATGAGGCTTTAGAATAGAGGGTATGAGTACAAAACCCCATACCCCCCAAGAAAACTGGTACGCAAGCTTAGATAAAACCTCTGCGACCGATGATCAACGTGTCGGCAACATTACTGTTTTGCCGCCTCCCGAGCATTTAATTCGGTTTTTTCCAATCGTAGGTACTCCAACTGAAAAATTAATCGGGCGTACTCGGGACAAAATACGGAACCTAATTCATGGCAAGGATGATCGCCTCCTAGTAATCATTGGTCCTTGCTCGATCCATGATCCTTCCGCAGCATTGGAATATTGCCAACGCCTCATGAAAGAGCGTACTCGCTTAGCAGACGATCTAGAAATTGTCATGCGCGTCTATTTTGAGAAACCCCGCACGACAGTTGGTTGGAAGGGACTCATCAACGACCCCTATCTCGATGAGAGTTTTAAGATTGAAGAAGGCCTGCGTATTGCGCGCCAAGTACTCATGGAAATTAATCGCTTGGGCATGCCAGCCGGCAGCGAGTTCCTGGATGTGATCTCGCCTCAATACATTGCCGATCTAATTTCATGGGGTGCAATCGGCGCCAGAACGACAGAGAGTCAAGTTCATCGCGAACTGAGTTCTGGATTATCTGCGCCAATCGGATTTAAAAACGGTACTGATGGCAATATCAAAATTGCAACCGATGCGATTCAAGCGGCGCATCGGCCACATCATTTTTTATCGGTACATAAAAATGGTCAGGTTGCAATCGTTGAAACTAAGGGCAATAAAGACTGTCACGTGATTCTGCGCGGTGGCAAAGAACCCAATTACGAAGCAAAGTATGTTGAGGCAGCGTGTGCTGAACTAGAAGCTGCAAAGTTACCAGCCTCTTTGATGGTTGATCTATCGCATGCCAATTCAAGTAAACAGCATCAACGGCAAATCGATGTTGCTAATAATGTTGCTGAACAAATCGAGCGTGGATCCCGTAAGATTTTTGGGGTGATGATTGAAAGCCATCTAAACGCCGGCGCTCAGAAGTTCACACCCGGCAAGGATGATCCAAAACAGCTGGAATATGGCAAGAGTATTACCGATGCCTGCATTAACTGGGATGATTCTGCGAAGGTGCTTGAACGTCTTGCCCAAGCGGTTCGCAAGCGGCGGCGCGCCTAGTTATGTTTTATTTATTAGGAACGCGGCTTTAGGCCGCGTTTTTTCTTTCTAGTTGTCTTGTGCTTTATTTTGATTCTTCCACAGTACGTCTTGACCACCAGCGGCTTGGTTTAAAACCCGGGCAATCACAAATAGAAGGTCGGATAAGCGATTCACGTATTGACGCGGCGAGTCCGCAATTGGGTCAACCCAACCCAACTTAACAATCGAGCGTTCAGCGCGTCGACAAACCGTTCGACAGACATGCGCTTGAGCTGCTGCACGGCTTCCTCCTGGCAAGATAAATTCTTTTAGCGGAGGCAGATTGGCGTTGTAGTAAGCTAACCAAGTATCGAGCTGTTCGACTTGCTCAATTTTTAATAGGGTGTAATTAGGAATACAAAGCTCTCCACCCAAGTCGAATAAATCATGCTGGACTCGCAGGAGTAATGCCTGAAGATCAGAAGCAATTGATGGAGGGAGATCTTCGGTCATCAAAACCCCAATTTGGGAGTTGAGCTCATCCACATCGCCCATCGCACAGATGCGTAAATGATCTTTTTCAACTCGGCTACCGTCACCAAGGCCAGTCATACCGGCATCACCAGTTCGGGTTGCAATTTTTGATAGTCGATTTCCCATGAACAGATTATAGGTAAATGGCTAAAATAGACGAATGAATGCCCCCGCTTCTTCTGCTGAAATCCAATCTCTACAGGCCAAACAGGCTATTTTGGTCGATGCCTTACGGCCATTTCTAGGGGATGATGCCCTGCTTTGGCAGCCCGAGGACACCATTCCCTATGAATGCGATGGCTTGGCGGCTTATCGCAAAATGCCCCTAGCAGTAGCGCTTCCTGAGAATGAAGAGCAAGTGGTGAATATTCTGAAGGTCTGCAAAGCCCTGGGGGTTCCTGTAGTACCCCGCGGCTCGGGCACCGGTCTCTCAGGCGGTGCAATGCCAATTGAACAAGGCTTGGTTTTATCGTTAGCCAAGTTCAAAAAGATTTTGCAGGTCGATCCCTTTACACGCACTGCGGTCGTACAACCAGGTGTCCGTAACCTGGCAATCTCAGAAGCGGTCGCAAAGCATGGTTTGTACTATGCGCCTGATCCATCCTCGCAAATTGCTTGCTCGATTGGCGGAAATGTCAATGAGAACTCAGGTGGCGTGCACTGCTTAAAGTATGGCTTGACGCTTCACAATGTATTGCGGGTCCGTGCCGTCCTCATGAATGGTGATGTGGTGGAATTTGGCAGTATGGCACCAGATTCACCAGGTTTGGATTTGTTAGCTGTATTGATTGGTAGCGAAGGAATGCTCGGTATCGTCACAGAAATTACTGTGAAGCTCGTACCAAAACCAAAATTAGCACGCGTCATTATGGCCAGCTTTGATGATATTGAAAAAGGTGGTAATGCAGTCGCCGCCATCATTGCTGCGGGGATTATTCCAGCTGGTTTAGAGATGATGGATAAACCAACCACGCGTGCTGTTGAGGAGTTTGTGCATGCTGGCTATGACCTCAACGCAGAAGCAATCTTATTATGCGAATCGGATGGAACCCCCGAAGAAGTCGAAGAAGAAATCGCACGCATGAATGCCGTGTTAGAAAAGCAAGGGGCTAGTCGCATTCAAGTGTCTGAAAGTGAGGCAGAACGTTTGCGCTTTTGGAGTGGACGCAAGAATGCCTTCCCCGCCGCTGGTCGGATTGCGGCAGATTATTACTGCATGGATGGAACCATTCCAAGGCGTCATATTGCAACTCTACTCAAGCGCATCAAAGGCATGGAGGCCAAATATGGTCTGGGCTGTCTCAATGTCTTTCATGCGGGAGATGGCAATATGCACCCCCTCATTTTGTTTAATGGTGCCGATCTGGATGAGTGGCATCGGGCTGAAGAGTTTGGTACTGAAATCCTTGAGGCCTGTGTTGAGCTCGGGGGCACCATCACCGGTGAACATGGTGTGGGGATCGAGAAGATTAATTCCATGTGTGTTCAATTTGGCGAACAAGAGCGTGAGCGTTTTTGGGGGGTTAAAGCAGCATTTGATCCAGATCGTCTTTTAAATCCTGATAAAGCCATTCCAACTCTTAATCGCTGTGCCGAATATGGACGGATGCGTGTCAGCGGTGGTGTATTGCCCCACCCCGAATTGGAGCGCTTCTAGGCATGAACGAAACCGTACTATCCCAGTTTCGTGAGCAAATTATTGAGGCTGGTAAACAGAATCAGGTGCTATCGATTCAAGGTGGTAATACAAAATCATGGTACGGCAACCCAAACCAGTCTCCCATTTTGAGTACGAAACCGTATCAGGGGATATTAGATTACCAACCTGAGGAGTTAGTAATCACGGCGTGCGCTGGCACACCGATTGCAGAAATCGAGTCAACCTTGGCCAAAAATAATCAGATTCTGCCGTTTGAGCCGCCCCACTTTGGAGAAGATGCGACTTTTGGGGGTGTGATTGCTGCGGGCCTCGCTGGCCCTGCTCGCATTAGCGCCGGAAATTTACGGGACTTTGTTTTGGGAACTCGACTCATGGATGGTCGCGGTGAAGACCTATCCTTTGGCGGCAAGGTCATGAAAAACGTCGCCGGTTACGATGTCTCGCGCCTGCTACCGGGTTCACTAGGAACGCTCGCTCTGCTTTTGGAGGCCTCTGTAAAAGTACTGCCAAAGCCCGCTGCCACTGCGAGTCTACGCTGCAAGACGGGCGCTGCCAATGCATTAAAAGTACTCAATGAATGGGCTGGACAACCTTTACCGCTCAACGCCAGCGTATGGATCGGTCATGCAGGTGATGAAGGCGAGCTAACGATTCGATTGGCAGGCGCTAAGGCGGCGGTCACCTCTGCTAGTCAAATGATACAAGATCGACTTGGCGCTACCGTACTCGATGATTTAGAGGCTGATCTATTTTGGCGTAATCTTCGTGAGCAGCAGCTTTCTTGGTTTACTCAAATGCCAAATCATCATGCACTTTGGCGACTCTCCTTGCCTGCCAACTGTCCAGTGCTGGAGATGCCTAAAGATTGCTCACCAGCAATCATGATGGAGTGGCATGGACAAGAGCGTTGGATTCAAGGCCCTGCTAATCAATCAACGGCGAACGCGTTACAGAAACTCGCACTACAGTATGGCGGACATGCGACCTGCTTTCGATCCTTGAGTGCCGATGGGTTTGAACGCTTTACACGTTTGGAATCCAATCCACTAACTGCCGGATTAGAGGCCGTACAAAAACGCTTGCGCCATTCCTTTGATCCCTTTGGCGTATTTACCACTGGGCGCCTACCTTAAGTATGGAAACAAAATTAGCTCCTGAGTTCATCAATACCGCCGACGGGATTGAAGCAAAACGCATATTAGGCAAATGCGTACATTGCGGGTTTTGTACAGCAACTTGTCCAACCTATCAACTTTTGGGTGATGAGTTGGATGGTCCTCGTGGTCGCATTTATTTGATCAAACAAATTGCTGAAGGTCAGGCTCCCACGGAAAAGACCCGAACCCATTTGGATCGTTGTTTAACGTGTCGAAATTGCGAAAGCACCTGTCCCAGCGGTGTGGAGTATGGCAAGTTAGTTGATATTGGCCGTAAGTGGGCCGAAGAAAAGACAGCCCCTCGCCCCGTTGGGCAGAAGTTAACGCGTTGGCTATTAAAAGAAGGGTTAACTAACAAACCTTTATTTGATTCAGCGATGCGCATTGGTCGCATCATGCGTCCACTGATGCCCGCCTCCCTGGCTCGTAAGGTTCCCAATGGCTTGCCAGCAGGTCCAAAGCCCAATCAACAGCACAACCGCAAAATGCTCATGCTCGATGGCTGTGTTCAGCCTGGCATACTACCTAACATTAACCATGCCACACTACGGGTGTTTGATGCTTTAGGTGTTCAGTTAATTAGTGCCCCCAAAGCGGGTTGCTGTGGTGCGCTACGGTATCACCTCAATGATCAAGTCGGCGGTCTGGCGGATGCGAAACGCAATATCGATGCGTGGTGGCCATTCATTGAGAATGGCAAGGACTCAGTAGAAGCGATTGTGATGAATGCGTCGGGCTGCGGAGTGATGGTCAAAGACTATGGTCATTTATTGGCGGATGATCCTGTCTATGCAAACAAAGCAGAGCGTGTCTCGCAATTATGTAAAGATGTTTCGGAGCTCTTACCTGAGTTTAAAGACGCATTAATTAGTCGAATTGGCGCACATCCAAAACCTGGTGTGGTTTACCATCCTCCATGCACATTGCAGCATGGTCAACAAATTCGCGGGAAGGTAGAAGGTCTTCTCGAAAGTCTGGGGATTTCAGTGCATTTATGTGCTGACAGCCATCTATGCTGCGGCTCAGCGGGTACATACTCGATTTTGCAAGCCAATCTTTCTGAGCAATTACGGGCTCAGAAACTTCAAAATCTTGAGGCCGCCTGTACGCAATCAGGATCTAAAACAATCGTCTCTGGCAATATTGGCTGCATTAGTCATTTACATCAAGATGATCTACCTGTGCGCCATTGGATTGAAATCATCGATCAATTGTTGCCAAAAAACCCATGAGTCGGATTACTGATCGCCTGATGGCTGTTCGGCATCGCATTGATGCAGCTGCTGAACACTGCGATCGTGATCCTGAATCAATTGAATTAATTGCTGTTAGCAAAACCTTTCCGGCGAGCGCGATTGAGGAAGCGATGCATGCTGGTCAAAAAGCCTTTGGTGAAAATTATGTCCAGGAGGCAGTCGAAAAGATTCAACGACTCGATCAACTGCGTCCATGGCTGGAGTGGCATTTTATTGGTCCGCTGCAAAGTAATAAAACATCGGATATCGCCCAACACTTTGATTGGATTCACACCATTGATCGCGAGAAAATTGCGCAACGGCTCTCGGATCAACGACAAGCCCATAGTCGTCTGGGCCCCCTTCAGGCATGCGTTCAGGTCAATATCAGTCAAGAAGAAAGTAAGTCGGGTGTAATGCCAAGCGATACCTTGCAACTGTGTAAGGTGGTAGCTTCGCTTCCGGGCTTGGTATTGCGAGGTCTTATGGCTATCCCAGCTCCCAGTTCCAATGAGGCCGAGCAGCATGAAGCTTTTGCAGCAATGCGGCACTTGTTTGAGGATATTCGGATGCAAACTCAAAGAGTGGCTGGTTTTGAAGACTTTGATACCCTTTCCATGGGAATGTCCGACGATCTTGAGGCGGCGATTGCTGAGGGTGCCACGATGGTGCGCGTTGGTAGTGCAATTTTTGGAGAGCGCAAACAAAGCGCTAAGATAGAGTCATGACAAATATCCAACCGATGAATACCGTATTTATTGGTGGTGGCAATATGGCCAGAGCGATTATTGGTGGTCTCTTGCAGCAAGGGGCCAACTCAAAGTCCATTTGGGTGATTGAACCTCAAGCACAAACTGCCAAACTGCTTGAGAATGATTTTTTGATTCCAACCTATGCGGCTGTAAGCGATGCGCGTCAGAAAATTGATACAGCACACATCATTGTTTTAGCCATCAAGCCCCAAGACTTTAAGACCGCAGCCACTGAACTAAGTAAGTATTTGCAAGCTGTTGCTCATGGCCCCGTGATCCTGAGCATTGCAGCCGGAATCCAAATTGCTGATATGTCACGCTGGCTTGAATACTCCGCATGCATTCGTGCCATGCCCAATACCCCTGCCCTGATTAATCAAGGGATCACCGGTTTATTTGCACCAGCTTGCGTCAGTGAGCAGCAACGCAAATACGCTCAAATGATTGGCTCCGCTGTTGGTAAAGTCATTTGGGTCTCTGATGAATCCCAAATGGATGCGGTGACCGCCTTATCAGGAAGCGGCCCGGCATATGTATTTGCTTTTTTAGAAGCCCTTCAAGCTGGGGGGGAGAAGATGGGGCTTGCGCCAGAGATCGCTCGTGAGTTGGCTAATCAAACTCTGATGGGCGCGACCACCCTTGCTCTCCAGTCTTCCGAATCCCCCGCGAGTCTTCGTCAAAAAGTAACCTCCAAAGGTGGAACTACTGCTGCTGCACTTGATGTCCTTGATCAACGGCAGTGGGCAGCGATTTTGCAAGACGCCCTACTGGCTGCTCAAAAACGTGGGGCGGCCATGGCGAAAGAATTTGGGCAATCCTAGACTACGAGCGCAGCGCTAGCCCAAGCACAATTCCTAAAAAGAGCGCAGCCCCCAACCAATTGTTGTGTAAGAAGGCTTTAAAGCATGCTTCGCGCTGCCGGGTGGCGACTAATCGCAGTTCGTAAATAGCGCAACCGAGCGCTAAGAACCAGCCCACATAGAACCAAGAACTCAGGTCAATCATCTCGGCCACCCAAATTTGGGAGGCCAACAAGAGCCCATAACAAATCGAGATTGCCGTTACATCAAACCGCCCAAAGGTAATGGCAGACGTTTTAAGTCCCAAGCGTAGATCATCATCGCGATCGACCATGGCATAGGCAGTATCGTAGGCAATCGCCCAAAAAACATTGCCAGCAAATAAAATCCAGGCCTCTAGCGGTATGTGATTTTGTACTGCCGCAAACGCCATGGGAATACCAAAACCAAATGCCAGGCCAAGGATTGCTTGAGGGATTGAAAAAAAGCGTTTCGTAAAGGGATAAATGGCTGCTAAGAGAACTGCCACAACCGATAACTGCTTGGTCAAGCCATTTAAAGGCTGAATCAATCCAAATGAGATCAATGCCAAAATCACGGCGATTGCAATTGCCTCGTACTTAGATATTTTTCCACTGGTAAGTGGGCGATGCTGTGTGCGTTCTACGTGCTTATCAAAATGACGGTCAGCATAGTCATTAATCGCGCAACCAGCACTGCGCATCAAGACCGTTCCCAAGCAAAAGATCAATAGGATGATTGGGTTTGGAAAGCCATCGCTTGCAATCCAAAGGCCCCAAAGTGTTGGCCACAGTAGTAAAAGAATGCCGATGGGCTTATTCAAGCGCACCAGATGGATGTAAGACTGCAAACGCCCAGAAATCAGAGCAACCTCGCTCCAGGTAAATCGCACGCTCGAATGGTCCGAGCGATCGCCTTCATAGCCTCAACCCTGGGATAGCCTTTACGCCAGACCAAACTGACGCGCCGCGTTGGCTCAGGTGATTCAAATGGGATGTAGAGGATCAATCCGTCACGATCATTTGGATTACTGACTGAGGTGCGCGGCAAGACCGTAATTCCGATTCCGCCGGCGACCATTTGTCGGATGGTCTCTAGCGAGGATCCCTCAAAACTACGATGCTCCCCAAGCGTTAGGCCTGTGCCAAATCGATTGAGTTCTGGGCAAACGCCCAGCACATGATCCCGAAAGCAATGGCCTGCCCCGAGCAACAAAGTATTTTGTTCCTTCAGTTCTTTTTGGCCAATCGATGTTCGGTCTGACCATTCATGCCCTTTAGGGATCGCTACCAAGAAAGGTTCTTCATAGAGATCTACAAAATCCAAGCCAGCACTTGGAAATGGGTCCGCCAAAATGGCACAGTCAAGCTCTCCTTGACGCAACATCTCGATTAAACGGACCGTAAAGTTTTCTTCCAAAAATAATGGGGCCTTCGGTAAGGTGTCGCGTGCTACACGAACGAGACTGGGTAGCAAATAAGGAGCGACGGTATAAATTGCACCAAGTCGCAACGGTCCAGATAGGGGATCCTGCCCATGCTTTGCAAGATGCTTGAGTGCGTTGGCTTCCTCGAGTACCCGTTGTGCCTGCTGAATAATCACGGCACCAAGGGTTGTGAGAGCCACGTCTGAACTGGTGCGCTCAAATATTTGGGTTTGCAATTCTTCTTCTAACTTTTTAATCGCAACCGATAAAGTGGGTTGCGATACATGACAGGCTTCAGCGGCACGTCCAAAATGGCGCTCACGAGCAACTGCAACGATGTAACGAAGTTCAGTTAAGGTCATATGCTTATTATCAAGCCTTTAGAAAATCTGTGCGCGAACCCAGCCAGCGCCCCAAATGCGCCTCAACCAGCTCTGGGTAGGCGCGTAACCAATGCTCAGCAAGCTCTTGTGCAACCTGAATTAACCAGGCATCGCGCTGCAAATCGACAAAGCGCAACATGGCTTCACCCGACTGCCTTGCTCCCAAAAGCTCGCCAGGACCACGCAAAGCAAGATCGCGCTCCGCAATTACAAATCCATCAGAAACCTCGCGTAGGGTCTGCAAACGTTCTTTAGCAGCCAAGGATAGAGGCTCGGAATACATCAAGATGCAGGCTGACTGATTAGAGCCCCTGCCAACACGACCTCGCAATTGATGGATCTGTGCATAACCAAAGCGTTCAGCATGCTCGATCACCATTAGTGCAGCATTGGGAACATCTACTCCAACCTCAATCACCGTGGTTGCCACCAATACGTCAATCTGACCGGCTTTAAAGGCAGCCATAATGACCGCCTTCTCATCTGCCTTGAGACGCCCATGAATCAAAGCTAGCTTGTATTCGGATAAATATTCAGATAACTCAGCATGACTAGCAACTGCTGTTTGTAATTGCAAGGCTTCTGACTCTTCAATCAGCGGGCAAACCCAATAGGCCTGAAGACCCTTTTGCAACCACTGCTTCAAACCCTCAATCACCTCGTGGCGCCTAGCATCTTTAACCAATTTGGTGGTAATTGCTTGTCGTCCCGGTGGTAACTCGTCGATGACCGAGACATCGAGATCGGCATAATAGGTCATTGCCAGGGTTCGCGGGATCGGGGTAGCAGACATCATGAGTTGGTGGCAGTAGTAAGTTTCTGAACCAATACGCTGAGTGATCTCCAGGCGCTGACGAACCCCAAAACGATGTTGCTCATCAATCACTGCCAATCCCAGTGCGGCGAATTGAACGGCATCCTGAATGAGCGCATGCGTTCCCACAATGATTTGAGCTGTACCCGATGCAATCATTTCTTGTGCATGTTTTTTTTCTTTCCCTTTCATGCCACCCGATAACCAAACCACACAAATGCCGAGTGGCTCAAACCACTCCTTAAATTTCCAGTAATGCTGTTCTGCCAAAATTTCAGTAGGCGCCATGATGGCCGCCTGAAATGAGCGCTCCACTATCTGTGCGCTGGCTAGAGCTGCGATGATGGTTTTACCGCTCCCAACATCGCCTTGCAAAAGACGATTCATGGGAAATGGTTCGGATAGATCATGGGTAATCTCCGACCATACTCGTTGCTGTGCATTGGTGAGCTCGAACGCCAGGGAGCGCATCAGTTGTAAAGGAAGGTTTTCTAATTTCTTTGGTGAGCTCGATTGTTTTGGCGGCGCAGGACGCGCTCTGCGAGTAGCATGCGCTCGCTTTAAAGAAATTTGTTGCGCAAGGAGTTCCTCCAATTGCACCCGACGCCAAGCAGGATGGGTTCGCTCAATGATGGATTGAGTATCAGCATCAACCGGGGGCTGATGTAAGTAATGGATGGAATCTCGTAGGCTCCACTTCATCACGCTTTGTGCGGCAGGACTTAAAGCGCTCTGCGGAATTGTTTCTGCCAACCAGGCTTCTAAGCCGGGATCCTTCAAGGCATTGAGTACTGCCTTCCGAATTTTGGCCTGACTCACTCCCGCAATCACCGAATACACCGGGGTTAGGCTTTTGGGCAAGGGTGTATCAGGTGATACGACGCGCACCGTCGGGTGAACCATTTCTGGGCCGAAATAGCCATCCCGAACATCACCCCGAACCCGTACGTGTACCCCAACTGCCATTTGCTTTTGTTGACTGGGGTAAAAATTTAACCAACGAAGGTTTAAGCTACCTGTAGCGTCCTCGATCGTCACTAAAAGCTGGCGACGGGGTCGATAAACGACTTGACTACGAATCACTCGCCCTTGCGTTTGAACCGGACCTTGGAGTGCCGATGCGCAGGCCTCGTCAATCGTCCACAGCTCGGTTTCATCCTCGTAACGAATAGGCAGATGAAGAGCCAATGCGGCAGGCGTAGTCAGCCCCATTTTCTCGAGTAGATTAGGAGACCCCTCACGGCTCGGTGTTTTAGGTGCTTTTGTGTTGGACTTGGCTCTCATGGTTAGAATCCCAACACCGATAGTAATGCCATGCAATTATCCGACTTCAACTACGACCTCCCGCCTGAGCTAATCGCTCAGCATCCTCTTCCACAACGATCCGCCAGCCGGCTCTTGGAGCTGGTGCAGACTGCGGATGGGAGACCTGAGTGCATTGATCGTTCATTTACCGATATTGTCCAATTAATTAGTCCAAACGATCTCCTTATTTTTAATAACACCCGAGTTATTCCGGCCCGCCTGTTTGGCCAAAAGGAAACTGGTGGACAGGTTGAGGTTTTGATTGAACGCATCACGGGGCCCAATCAAGCGATTGCTCAAATTCGTGCATCCAAGGTCCCAAAACCTGGTGGAAAAATTCGGCTGCGTGCCTATTCGGACATAGTCGCGCCTGAGACCGCCCCAGAACTCGTGGTGAATGGTCGAGTCAATATTGGTGGCAATAGTGATTTCTACGAAATTTTATTTCCTGAGAATGCAATGTCTGTATTAGAGAGCTATGGTGAACTCCCATTACCTCCCTACATTAGCCACACACCCGATGAGGAAGATGCCAATCGATACCAAACGGTGATGGCTCAAAAACCCGGAGCGGTAGCCGCTCCAACCGCGGGCTTGCATTTTGATGAGGCTCTACTCAAGCGCCTACGGGATCATGGGGTACAACAAGCAGC
>JACCDV010460648.1_pt1 | contig 24254 bp, 27 predicted proteins | sample 7446131 | NCBI WGS metagenome assembly JACCDV01 (sample SAMN15323448, study PRJNA562643) | freshwater metagenome | isolation source: river surface water | place: USA:Blue River Watershed | collected 2017-08-17
AATACTTATAAATATCTGGTATTAAATGAACAAACGAGCGTAGCGACTATTGTGAATTTACGTCCCAATTTCATCCTTTCCTAGATGAAATTGCTGGACGGCGCGTTCAAATTTGTTATATTCATAGGCTAAGTACTTAAAAGTTGTATATGTCTATATCAGGAAACGAAATTCGCCAGAAATACATTGATTTCATGGTTAAAAATGGTCACGTTGCAATTCCATCTGCAGCGCTCGTTCCTGAAAATGACCCAACGACTCTTTTTACCTCTTCGGGCATGCAACCGCTCGTTCCATATCTTATGGGACAAACTCATCCTATGGGTGTGCGTCTGGTCAACTCTCAAAAGAGCTTCCGCGCCGATGATATTGAAGAAGTAGGAGATAATCGCCACACAACCTTCTTCGAAATGCTGGGTAACTGGTCACTCGGCGATTACTTTAAAAAGGAACAGATTCCTTGGATTTATTCATTCCTTATTGAGGAAGTTGGTCTTGACCCAAAAAACCTCTACGCCACTGCCTTTATTGGGGATGTAGCCAGTGGTGTACCTAAAGATACTGAAGCGGTAGAAATTCTCCAAACAATTTTCGCAAAATACGGTGTCTCAAATGGTGTTGGTGAAATGGGCTCTGAAGAAGAAGGTGGTCAACGTGGAATGAAGGAAGGTGAACGTATCTTTTACTATGATGCTGCTAAAAACTGGTGGACCCGTGCTGGTAAGATTGAGAAAATGCCAGTTGGTGAAATTGGCGGCGGAGACAGTGAAATTTTTTACGATTTTGGTACTCCGCACGATCCAAAATGGGGTGAACACTGTCACCCAAACTGTGACTGTGGTCGCTTTCTTGAAATCGGAAATTCTGTCTTTATGGAGTACATCAAAACTGAGAGTGGTTTTGAAAAACTCCCAAAGCAAAACGTGGACTTCGGTGGCGGGCTTGAACGCATTGCTGCGGCAGCCAACAGGAATGGGGACGTCTTTACGACAGACTTGCTCTGGAATGTTATTACCCAAGTAAACCAACTCTCAGGAAAGTTCTATCTCGGCAACGAAGAAACATTCCGAGTGATTACCGACCATATCCGTGGTGCAGTCTTTATGATTGGCGACGGTGTACTGCCAGGAAACACTGAACAAGGCTACTTCGTGCGTCGCCTCCTTCGCCGAGCTGTACGGTACGCAGATGTCCTTGGCATTCCAGCCGGTGAGCTCCAAAACCTCGCCGATAGCGTCATTACAACCTATGGAGGCTACTACAAAAACCTGGCGGAGAAGCGCGAAGTGATTAAACACGCAATTGCCCTTGAGGAAGAACAGTTCCGAAAGACCCTTGAAAATGGACTCAAACAATTCAACAAGCTTTCACTGCAAGTCCACATGACCACAAAGGAGGTCGACGGGAAGAAAGTGCTCGACAAAGATTCAGCACGCACAATGCAAGCTATCAGCGCCCAAAATGCGTTTAACCTCTTCACCACATTCGGTTTCCCAATTGAGCTTACCGAGGAAATCGCGAAAGAAAAAGGACTAGTAGTAGACCGTAAAGGTTTTGAAAAACTCATGGAAGAACATCGAGAAAAATCTCGCGCTGGTGCTGAACAAAAATTCAAAGGCGGTCTCGCAGATAGCTCAGAAGAAGTAGTACGTCTGCATAGTGCCAATCACCTTATGCTCGCAGGACTACGCAAGGAACTTGGCGACCATGTTCACCAAGCTGGTTCAAACATCACAGGCGAACGTCTCCGCTACGACTTTACACATCCTGAAAAAGTAGAGCGAGACGTACTTGATAGGGTAGAGGAGTATGTAAATAACGCCATCAAAGAAGGCGGTCTTGTGACAATGGAAATTGTACCGAAGACCGAAGCTGAAAAAGACCCAACTATCGAAGCTAGCTTCTGGGACCGCTATCCAGACGATGTGAAGGTATACACCATGACAACATACAGTGGACTAATTGTGTCTCGCGAACTTTGTGGGGGACCGCATGTAGAGAAACTTGAAGATATTCAAAGAACCTTCAAGATTGTAAAAGAAGAATCCTCCTCAGCCGGCGTACGGCGAGTGAAGGCAGTGTTGGAATAAACGAGCTTAAAGCTGGGGAAGTAGTAATTTAAAAAATACTGAGCACAGACCTCCGTGTTAGCTTTGTTCTTCAACCACCCAACTCAGGCGAGACGGTCGGTTGTTGTGTGACGAAACATTCGCAGCGACAATGCTCGGAGCGAGGACGTTGAGGAGGGCAACAACTGACCGTCTCACCGCCCTCCACTATCCCCGAACCAAAAAACAAATCAAATCAACGACTGTATAATAGCTGTACATGTCGTTGTTTTCTAATGCAAAGTCAGGCGAGCGAATCGGAGCCGTTATAGATATTGGGTCAGGGAGTGTCCTTGTCGCCATTGTGGTCTCTAATCCTGGAAAGAAAAAGCCCACGATTGTTTGGAGTCATCGTGAACAAGCGCCCTTGCGCACTATCGAGTCTATCGACCAAAGCGCGAAATCGGTCATGACATCACTTGTAAACGCACTTCTTCAGTTTGATGGGGACGGGAGACGAGCACTCCAGTCATACGACAAACACACCAACATTGATGAAGTACAGTGTTGTATATGTGCTCCGTGGGCATACACTGTCACAAAATCTATTACGTACAATCAAGATGAACCGTTTGAAATAACGAAAGCTCTTATCGAAAGTCTGATTGAATCAGCTGAAAAAAGCACCCAGGCTGAATTAGCAGAAAATGAAGCAGCCTCTGAACTTGGACTTACTATCATCACGAGAAGCACCCTGGACACACTAGGAAATGGATACCGGGTAGCGATCGGAACTGAAGGAAACGTAAACGAACTGTCTATTTCTCAGGTAAGTGTTGTTACACAACAGTATCTTGTAGACCACCTTACAGACCTTCGCCACAAAATCTTCTCCGACAAGCCACTACACAAGCTTTCATACATGCTGGCTCTCTATAGTGTCGTCGATGAACTTTTTAATGACTCAGGTGATTTCTGCCTCATTGATGTGACATACGAAGCAACAGAAATAGGTATTGTGCGCGACGGCACCCTTACATACTCGACGCACATTCCATTCGGATCTTTCTCACTTGGCAGGGAAATCGCTCATTGCACGTCGCTACCACTCCTTCAGTCGTTTCAATCTCTCCATGAGTCATATCCACCAGCGTTCATGGCATCGCTGCCGGAGTCGCAACAAAAAGATATTGAAGCTGCTTTTGAAGCATACGCAGTTCGCCTTAAAGAACTATTTACCGAGACTGGTGACGACCTCTCAATTCCTAAACGTATCTATCTCCATACCGAAAAAGAACTCGAACCACTGTATAGCAACCTCATCACAAGAGCAGCGACAGCAGTCCTTAAGAACCCTCCAAACATCAAACCTCTCTCGTCTCTCCTTGAGAACCTTGTTGAAGTTTCGAATCCCCAAGAAAACACTGATACCGCAATGCTTGTAGCGGCAAAGTTTTTCCACACACAGAATGTCCGTCGTCACTTTGAGTACCTATAAAAAGCTATACTGTATAGACGACTATGAATCAAAAATGGAATCTCCAAGATATTAGGCCAGCTGAGCCCCGAAAGCGTCGGACACTTTCGGACCAGCGTTTACCAACATCTCCTACACGGCCTATTGCTGAACCTCTTGAAGAGGAACCAGTAATGGAGCGCGAACAGATTCCTAGTATTCGCATTGAAAATGGCACCAAACGAGGGCAAAAGCGGATTGTATTTGCCGGCGTCCTTGGCGTTGTTCTCATTGCCGGAGCACTTATCTTGAGTGCACTACTTGGAAAAACGGAACTCACTATTTACCCAAAAGTAAATCAGCCAAATATTAGTAGCGAGTTTACCGCCTACCCAGATAAGCGTGATAATGCTCTGAGCTTTGAACTCATGACACTTGAGTCCACTAGCGAAAGCCAAGTAAAGGCAAGTGGTCAAACCGAGGTAAAGGAAAAAGCAACAGGAAAGATTGAAATCATCAAGACCAGCGAAGGTGCAGAACGAATCATTGCCAATACTCGCTTCAGGTCACCAGATGGCAAGATTTTCCGTATCAAAGACGCAATTGTCGTTCCTGGCGCAGTAAATAATATCCCTGGCACTATCCAGGCAGATGTCATTGCTGAGGACGTGGGGGACACCTACAATCTTGCTGCCAACACTCGCTTTGACGTACCAGGCTTCCAAGAAGGCGGACTCGATGACCTCTATAAGTCTATTTACGCCGAAAACAGAACTGCGTTTATGGGCGGCATTGATGGTCCGCAATACAAAATGGATGAAGCAGAACTCGGCACAGCTCGCCAGGCTCTTCAAATTAAGCTTCGAGATGAACTTCTCAAAAGAATTGAATCTGAAAAACCAAATGGCTTTGTAGTGTTCCCTGGAGCAGTTGCAATAACCTACAATCAATTGCCAGCTGTAGAATATGGTAATGATCTCGTAACCATCAAAGAGCAAGCTATTCTTCAGATTCCTATTTTTAACCAGCAAGAAATCGGTTCGTTCCTGGCCAAAGAGGCAGTTGCTACCTACAGCGGTGGAAATGTTCGAATTGAAGACCCGTCAGTACTCACCTTTGCGTACACATCCGCCACTACCAGCAACTCAGTAATAGCTAATGAGCCTTCACTTACATTCAAACTTACTGGTAAGCCACTTCTAGTATGGGAGTATGACGCCAAAAAACTTACAAAAGATCTTGCAGGACTTCCAAAAACTGCAATCAACAATGCTATTTCAGCTTATCCCGGCATCGAAGGCGCAAAAGTGAGTATTACACCATTCTGGAAACGAAGTTTCCCTGAGAGCGCTGACGACATAATTGTTGTAGAAGAAATCAAAAAAGGCGAATAGCGTTCCCAATCAGACGCCATAAAAGAGCAAAACATTGACGTTTTTGCTCTTTTTTGGTAGACTCTGGCACGTTTGATGGATCAAGAAACAACAGAAGTCAAGGATGATTTGGTGTACGGTGTGGTTGAAGAAGCCCTACCGAACGCCCTTTTTCGTGTAAAAACGGAAGATTCACCTGAGCTTCTACTTGCGTACCTCTCTGGACGAATGCGAAAGTTTCGTATTCGTGTACTTGTCGGAGACACAGTAGGCATGGTTGCTGATCCATACGGGGGAAAAGCCCGTATTACCAAACGCGTTTAAGTTATTTATTAGAAGTTATGAAAGTAAGATCTTCAGTAAAAAAAATGAGTCCGGATGATATCGTCGTCAAAAGACGTGGTGTCGTTTACGTGATCAACAAGAAGAAGCCTCGACATAAACAACGTCAAGGATAAAGAACAATTATATGAGAATTTCAGGTATAACAATTCCAGATAATAAGCAACTGCCGTACGCGCTTACAGCCGTATACGGAGTCGGTCTATCACGAGCTAAGTCAATCTTGGATGACCTTAAAATCGCGCACACAAAGAAGCCTACTGATCTCTCAACCGATGATGAAAACGCTATCCGTGAAAAGGTAGAAGCATTCCGCATCGAAGGCGAACTTAAACGCGAAATTTCGGCCAACATAAAGCGACTAAAGGATATTAACTCTTACCGTGGTTCACGCCATGCAAAGCGTCTTCCAGCACGTGGACAGCGAACCAAGACTAATTCTCGAACCCTCAAGGGTGCGAAGAAGACTATGGGTAGCGGTCGCCGTAAGCTTGAAAAGACTTAAAATTATTAGCAATGCATATCGTAACAACATATGGGTAAGAAACGTACAGTCAAAAAGAGCGGTGGCTCAGACGTGGCAGGACAGTCACGTGCTCTCAACCGCATCCCGAAGCGTAAGTTGGCGAGCGGCAAGCTCAACATTCTTGCGACCTTCAACAACACACTCCTCACACTCTGTGACAGTAAAGGTAACGCTGTTATGGCGGCATCTTCAGGTGCTCTTGGTTTTAAGGGTTCTCGTAAGAGCACACCATTTGCAGCTGCAAAAGTAGGGGAAATTATTGGTGAAAAGGCTCAGCAGATGGGAATGAAGGAAGCTGAAGTGGTAGTTCGTGGCGTTGGTGCTGGACGCGAGTCCGCACTCCGTGGATTCTCTGGAAAGGGAATTGGCATCACAAAAATCACTGACATGACTCCAGTTCCATTTAATGGTCCGCGTGCCAAGAAGGCTCGCCGCGTATAGTAATAGCGTATGAAAATAGGTCCAAAATTCAAAATCGCCAAGCGTCTTGGCGCGCCAATCTTCGAAAAGACCCAAGGTCCGAAGTTTGAGCTATCACTAGCACGCACCCAAAACAAGCGTTCAAACAAGCGCCCAGGGCAAGCGAGTGATTACAAACGCCAGCTTATCGAGAAGCAAAAAATGCGCTTCTCATACGGCATCACCGAAAAGCAGCTCCGTCGTTACGTAGACGAAGCAATCGCTAAGAAAGGTCACCAACCAGTAGCCCTTCTTATCGATCGTCTAGAGACTCGTCTTGATAACGTTGTGTACCGTCTTGGTCTTGCCAAGACTCGTCGCTTCGCTCGTCAAATGGTGTCTCACGGACACGTCATCGTAAACGGTAAGCGCCTCAACGTTCCTTCACACAAGGTGCGCGTTGGTGACATTATCACCGTCCGCGAAGGAAGCCGTCAAAGTGTCATGTACACAGAACTTGCTGAAAAGCATGATGCTGTATCTGTACCAACATGGCTTTCGTTTGACGCCAAGAAGCTCGAAGGTACAGTGAAGGGTGCTCCGCAGTACAATCCGACAGAAACTCTCTTCGACCCAGAACAAGTGATGGAATTCTACAGTCGATAATCACAAGAGGTTTATAAAATTAGTTCATCAAAAATAACTATGTTGGAAACAAACGTAACACTCCCATCAAAGCCTCGAGTAGTATCGGAAGAAGAAAACCGTGGAACTTTTGAGATCGACGGTCTTTACCCGGGATACGGGCACACACTTGGTAACTCACTTCGCCGCATCATCCTTTCATCACTTCCAGGAGCGGCTATTACACAGGTGAAGATTGATGGTGTATCACATGAGTTCTCTGCACTAGATGGAGTAAAGGAAGACGTCATTGTGATTCTTCTCAACCTCCGTCGTATCAGACTAGCTCTTCACAGCGACGAACCAGTGACTATCACTCTCAAGAAGAGTGGTCTCGGAGTAGTAACTGCTGGTGACATCACCGTACCTTCACAAGTAGAAATCCTCAATCCAGAGCAGCCAATTTGTGAAATCACAAACAAGGGAACAAAGCTTGAGATGGAACTTCGTATCGAGAAAGGTCTTGGCTACGTACCACGTGAGGTTCACATGAAGGAAAAGATGGAAATCGGTGCAATCGCAATGGATGCCGTCTTCACTCCTATCCGTCGCGCAAACTACGAAGTAGAAAACATGCGCGTCGGTGACCGAACAGACTACAACCGCCTTCGCATCACTCTCGAAACAGATGGTACATACTCAGCGCGTGAAGCACTCGAGAAGTCTATCGAAATCATGATTCATCAGCTTAAGGCGGTGATCGGATTCCAGGAAGAACACACCCACAGCCAAACTGCCGTAGCTCCTACAGCAGTAGCTGAAGTAAAGAAAGAAGAACCTGATCAAGAGGTGCTCAAGACCCGGATCGAAACACTTGACCTTACCAGTCGAACCCTCCAGGCCCTAGAAGCGGCTTCAATCCGAACTGTCGGAGGTCTCGTGCGCAAGAAAAAGGATGATATCCTCGCGCTCGATGGCATTGGCCCGAAGGGACTCGAAGAAATTGTAGACATGCTTGCAGGCTACAATCTTCACCTTGAACAATAATCACGCTTATGAGACACGCAAATAAAAACCGAACACTCAGTCGACCTCGTAGTCAACGCACAGCGTTGATTCGCGGTTTGGCTGTGTCACTCATTCGTGATGGCCAGATTAAGACAACGTTTGCTAAGGCGAAAGAACTTCAGCCTCGCATTGAACGCCTCGTGACCCACGCAAAGGCAGATACAGTAGCAGCACGTCGCCTCGTGGCATCACGTCTTGGAGAACCAAAAGAAGACACTATTAAGAAGCTTTTTGCTGAGATTGCCCCAAAGATGAAAGAACGAAATGGTGGCTACACTCGCATCGTAAAGCTAGGACGCACCTCACCTGGTCGAGAGGAAGCGATAATCTCATTCGTTGAATAAATACGTATATGGAAACTACAACAAAAGTTTACACCATCGATGCAGCTGGAAAGCGCCTCGGAAAAGTAGCAACTGAAGCTGCGTCTGTTCTTCTTGGCAAGAACAACCCAGCGTTTGCTAAGCACATCATGGAAGATGTTCGTGTTGAAATCAGCAATGCGAGCAAAATGGATATTTCAGAAAAGAAAAGTAAAGAAATCTACCAATCTTTCTCAGGATACCCAGGAGGACGCCGCACCGAAACACTCGATCACCTCGGGAAGCGCCTTGGCTACGGTGAAGTACTAAAGCGATCTATCGCTGGAATGCTTCCAACCAACAAGCACAAGAAGCCTCTTTTACACAAATTAGTAATCACCGAATAAGCGTATGGCAGCAACAAAATCAGTCTACGTAGAAGGTATTGGACGTCGCAAGACTGCGACCGCTCGCGTACGCCTTACTCCGGCAAAGGAAACTACTATTGTAGTAAACGGCAAGCCTTTGAACGAATACTTCACAGCCCTCGCACTCCAGAAAAACGTCATGTCTGTTCTTGGAACACAAGACGCTGGTATTGAGGACTACACCATTACAGCCCATGTAAACGGTGGGGGTATCTCATCACAAGCTGAATCGATTCGTCTTGGTATCGCTCGTGCTCTCGTGAAGGAGAAGGCAGACCGCCGCTCTCCACTCAAGCTCCTTGGATTCCTCAAGCGTGACCCACGCTCTGTAGAACGAAAGAAGTTCGGACTTCGCAAGGCTCGCAAGCGCCCAGCCTGGTCAAAACGTTAAGCTTCAAAAATGCTCCCTTGTGGAGCATTTTTGTTACGAACGTGAAAATAATTTGCACAACAAAAGCCCGGGGCTACCCGGGCTTTTGTGTTCAGTGGTTTGAAGCGATGTACATTGTACACAAAGCGACTACTGTTACTTTGATGCAATCTGACTGGGGTAATCCAGAAACAAATCGATGTACGTCTTAAGGACCGACTGACAATTCTCTTCTTCTGAGCAAGCTCAGCGCTTCAAGGAACGTGACCTTCTCATATTGACCGAAGTCTTTATGAACTGATCCGCACAACTACAACGTAGAGGTTTTCATCGTGCCTATTTATTCTACTCCTCTCATTTTTCCTGCCATCTTTACAAGGAGTTTTTTTATATCGTACTGTGGAAAATTCTTAAACCTCTCTCTGCTATACTGCAGGAGCATGGAAACAGTTGTGATTTTAGGAAGTCTTGGCAGTGTCAGCATCGCAGCCAGTTTCATACTATATACACTATTTGCTGTACACGGAAAGACAAAACCGCACGTATTTACTTGGTTAATTTGGACGATTACACACGGTCTTGCGGCCAGTGCTGTATTTGATGGCGGTGGAGGATGGTTTGCTGCGCTTCCACTTTTCTTTGCAGCGGGCTTGTCACTTTTTATTGTTTTTCTTGGCCTCAAATACGGTTCTCTTACTGTTACAAAGCTTGATATCGCTGCACTTGCAGCTGCAAGTGCAGCGATACTCATCTGGTGGAAACTTGATAACCCTGTATTGGCTGTCATGATTGTAGCAATAATTGATCTAATAGGATTTATTCCAACCTATCGCCAAAGCCTGCATAACCCCTACACCGAACCACTTTCTACTTGGATTTTATACATTATTGGTAACTGCCTAGCTCTCACTGCACTTAGTGTCTACAATGTTGAAACTACTTTTTACATAAGCACAATGATTGCTGCCTCAACCCTGCTGACATTCATAATTGTTAAAAAACGATACTTTTGACAGCGACCTTTTTTGCATTTATAATGCTGCTGTATGGTGAATGAACAAGAATTTGAAGAAGAAATTGAAATGACAGACAACGACCACCATGAATTAGAAGACCTTGAATTATCAGACGAAGAAGCGACGGGGGCTGATAAATTGAAGCAGCTCCGTCAAAAAATCGCCCGGCTCACCGAAGAAAAACAACAGGTGATGGAGGAATCAGCCCGAGAGCGTGCCGACTTTCTCAATGCTCGCAAACGACTTGAAGGAGAGCGAGCGCTTGATAAAATCCGACACACCAAGCGACACATAGAAACAATTCTTCCGCTCGTGGACAGCTTTGAAATGGCTCGCTCCAATAAAGACGCCTGGGAGAAAGCCGACGAAACGTGGCGGAAAGGCATCGAAGGAATTCATACGCAACTAACTAAAATTATCGAAGCGTACGGAGTAAAAGAAATCAATCCAGAAGGACAACCTTTTGATCCTTACAAGCACGAAGCCATCGGCACCACACCGGTAAAGGAAAAATCGCTTGATAACACCGTTGTATCAGTCCTCCAGAAAGGCTACGAGATAGATACGGGTGACACGATGGAAGTAATTCGGCCAGCGCGCGTAACAACCGGTACACACACTGAATAAGTACATTACTAAGTTCTAAATTTATATTATGGCAAAAATTCTAGGAATCGATTTAGGAACCACCAACTCTGCAATGGCAGTTATTGAAGCAGGGGAACCGACAATCATTGAAAACTCTGAAGGTAATCGCACCACACCATCTATTGTGGCGATTTCGAAAACCAACGAACGACTCGTAGGGCAAATCGCCAAGCGACAAGCGGTAACAAACCCAACCAACACCATCTACGGCATCAAGCGCTTCATGGGTCACACCTTTGACGAAGATGTAGTTCAGAAGGATAAGGCAATCGTCCCATACGAAATCAAAAAGGGTCCAGACGGAGGAGTGCTCGTTACCATGGATGGTAAAGACTACCGTCCGGAAGAAGCCTCTGCGATGATTCTTTCAAAGCTCAAGGCTGACGCTGAAGCCAAGCTGGGCGAAAAAATCACTGAAGCTGTTATTACAGTGCCAGCATACTTTAATGACGCACAGCGTAAAGCTACCCAAGACGCCGGGAAGATTGCTGGCCTTGATGTGAAGCGCATCATCAACGAACCAACAGCTGCAGCTCTCGCGTACGGCTTCAACAAAAAGAAAGACGAAAAGATTGTTGTCTACGACTTCGGGGGAGGGACATTCGACGTGTCAGTACTAGAAGTTGGTGATGATGTTATCGAAGTCATGTCGACTGATGGAGACGCCCACATGGGAGGTCGCGACATCGACCAAGGTATCGTGCGCTTTTTGATTGATGAGTTTAAGAAAAGCAGTGGTGTAGATCTTGGAAAAGATAAGCTTGCACTACAGCGCCTAGACGAATCTGCTGAAAAGGCCAAGCACGAACTCTCAAACACTAGCGAAACGGACATCAATATTCCATTCATTTCTCAAGGTACTGATGGTCCACTACACATGGATGTAAAACTCACGCGAGCCAAGCTCGAAGAGATTTCTCATGAGTTTGTCGACAAATCTATCGAGATTACCAAGCGTGCACTTGAAGCTTCAGGACTGAAGAAGGAAGAAATTGACGAAATCATTCTCGTCGGTGGACAGACCCGTATGCCAGCTATTCAAAATGCTGTAAAAGAACTCTTCGGAAAAGAACCGAACCGAACTATTAACCCTGACGAAGTGGTTGCTCTCGGTGCTGCTATCCAAGCTGGTATCTTCCAGGGTGACGTAAAAGACATTACGCTCGTAGATGTGATTCCACTTTCACTTGGTATTGAAACCATGGGTGGAGTAAATACTAAGCTCATCGAAAAGAACACTCACATTCCAACCAAGAAATCACAAGTGTTCTCAACCGCGAGTGATAACCAAACCTCAACCATGATCCGCGTTGCTCAGGGTGAACGACCAATGTTTAACGACAACAAAATCCTCGGCGAATTCAATCTCGACGGTATTCCACCTGCACCACGCGGCGTGCCACAGGTAGAAGTGACATTCGATGTCGACAGCAACGGTGTACTTAAAGTAACAGCAAAGGATAAGGCGACAGGCAAAGAGCAGTCTATCCGCATCGAGGCTTCTTCTGGACTTTCAGAGAGCGACATCGAACGCATGAAAAAAGAAGCTGAAGACCATGCTGCAGAAGATACCAAAAAGAAGGAACTCATCGACACTCGCAACCTCGCTGAACAAATGGTCTACACAGCTGAGAAAGCTCTTAAGGACCATGCCGAAGCAGTGCCAGCTGATGTAAAGACAGAAATCGAAGACAAGATTAAAGCAGTAAACGAAGCTAAGAACGGTGAAGACAAGGCGGCCATAGAAGCTGCTAGCGAATCGCTCTCAACTTCAATGCAAAAGATTGGAGAAATCATGAGCAAAGCCGCCGAAGCAGAAGCTAAACCAGAAGAAGGTAAATCAGACGACGAACCTACAGTTCACGAAGCCTAATTAATCGAAAGTTTATACAGCAAATGATTTCATTTGCTGTATGCTACTTTCCGTGTAATATAAGCAAATTATGAGCAAAGACTACTACGAAATATTAGGCATTCCCAAAGGATCCTCAAAAGACGAGGTAAAGAAAGCCTTCCGCAAGATGGCGTCTAAATACCACCCTGACAAAGCTTCTGGTGACGAGGAGAAGTACAAAGAGGTCACAGAAGCCTACGCTATTCTTGGAGACGATAAGAAAAAAGCTGAATACGACACCTACGGTCACGCCTTTAGTAACGGAGGTGGGGGAGCTGGAGCTGGTTTTGGTGGCTTCAACTGGGGTGACTTCCAACAAGCTGGAGGCGGGTTTAATGCTGGTGGATTTGAGTTTGATCTCAACGATATCTTTGAAAACTTCGGCTTCGGCGGTGGACGCAGACAGGAGCGTGGTCGGGATGTCTCAATCGATATCAACCTAACATTCAGTGAGTCTGTATTTGGAGTGACTCGCAAAGTGCTAATTACAAAAAACAATACTTGTACTTACTGTGACGGATCAGGCGCAAAAGCTGGTACAGAAAAAGTCTCTTGTACCACATGTGGAGGTAACGGAAAAATCCGCGAGACTCGCCAGAGTGTGATGGGTAGTTTTTCAACCGTACGTGAATGTACAGACTGTCACGGGACCGGCAAGGTTCCAAAAGAACTATGCGAACACTGTCGCGGTGCTGGTGTATCTCGCACTCAGGAGGAAATCTCTATCAAAGTGCCAGCCGGTATTCAAAACGGTGAAGTCATTCGCATGACCGGTCGTGGAGAAGCTACAGCAAGCGGACAACCAGGCGATCTCTACATTAAGGTGCACGCGGAAGGCCACAAGACTATCCGCCGCGAAGGGAGTACCTTATACAGCAATCTACCAATCAAACTCACTGACGCCATACTAGGTGGAAGCTACCGTGTGGAGACACTCGATGGAACTATCGATGTGAAAATCCCAGCCGGTATAGCCCACGGCGAACTTATCCGCATCAAAGACAAAGGGGTCCCAAGCGACCGCGGTCGAGGTGACTTCATGGTGAAAGTATCTATCGAAATTCCAAAGAAGCTATCCAAGAAAGCACAGAAACTCATAGAAGAACTTAAAGAAGAGGGCATTTAGCGTTAATAAAATCTGAAAGATTTTTAGCCTAAATGAGGCGGAGCTATATGAGGAGCGCCATTCCAAGCGCGACAAATTGCGAGCCGGGGGAGGAAAGTTCTTATGAGCGCTTAGCGAATTAGAAACTTTACCCTATAATAGAAGGGCGGGTCCTGCGGACCCGCACTTCCCATATATGGACACATCATTTTTCGTAAACTTTATTTCAGAAATTGCTTACCTCCTTATCGTTCTTGGAGTTATCTTTTCTATTTCAATATTCAAAGGTCGACAAGCTGTCGTCAACATTATCTTTGGTCTCTACCTTGCACTACTCATCTCAGTAGAATTTCCATTTTATGAACAAGTGCTCGGTAGTCTAAGCGGGGCAGTATCACTCTCGATGGCAAAACTCATCATCTTCCTTGTCTTCACTATCCTCGCTACCGTTCTTTGTTTCCGAATCATGCCCGACGAGTTCCGCGAAATGAAACTCGAATCATTTTCAAAGAAGTTCACTCTCTCACTATGCGCCACCATCCTCGTAATGGTCTTCAGCTTCCACGTCCTTCCAGTTACCGAATTCCTTACCCCAGGCACCCCAATCCAATCCCTCTTCGCCCCCGCCGAATACTTCTTCTGGTGGCTCATTCTCCCACTTGTTGCTCTCTTCATCTTATAAGAATTACTTCTCTTGAATATCAGGTCTTTTGTTGTACAATAGGCCCCTTATCATGAGTTAGCTTCTTTACTATGGAATCAACCAACAAGACCGAGCAATTCGGTGTACATCTTATGTTCGATGGCTACAATGCCAATCCAGCACTTCTTGGCAACAGGAAACATCTCACAAAACTCCTTTCGGAGATTCCAACCAAGATGAATATGCACACGATCTGCGAACCAGTAGTGGTTGAAGTAGGGGAGTTGAACGTAAAGGACCCGGGTGGCATCAGCGGTTTTGTAATGATTGCCGAAAGCCACATCAGCTACCACACCTTCCCAAAGCGTGGCTTTGTGAGTGCTGATGTCTACACCTGCCAAAACGACCTCGATATAGAGCGCTTCACAGCCCTCCTAGCCGAAGCCTTTGGTACCACGGATTACGACACCCACGTCCAAAAACGCGGCCTCCGGTATCCAGCTAGAAATCAATAAGCGTCGATTAGATAAGGAATGCAATTAGCTAATGATATCTGGTCTTTTATCTCGTTGACAAAAATAAAGAGAGGTATACGATTTAATTGTTACACGTTAGTTAATGTAATTTATGAAGCATAAAATCACATACGTCGCTCTTGGAGTATTTCTGTGCCTTTTGTCAGGCGCTATTTTTTTAGGGTATGGCAAGGGTGAAGTCCCAGCGCAAGTCGAAGCAGCTAAGCGTTCTTTTGTACTTGATGGCGAGTTATACACCGTTGATAATTTAGGCAAAACACAGAAATTGACTGACCTCAAAGACATAAAATATCTATTCGGCGAAAGTAATGATGCATTGTTGTTTGGTAAAAACTTTACTGCTCAAAACTCGCATTCGAGTGGCATGAACTTATATGTAATGAAAAAGGATAACAATGAAGCTAGAAAGATTACAGAGGAACTAGTTGAATTTGCTCTTCTTGATACAGCGAAGACTAGTGTTATCTTTCTTACGCCTGAAGGTAAGATTAAAAAACAAAGACTCGACGGTGGTAATTCCGTGGAAATTGCGGATTTAGCTAGTGCTCCAAGTATTTCTCCGGATGATGAACGGATTGCTTTTAAGAAAATGCCGAAAGACTGGACGCCAGGAGGCTACAGTGACGGCTCTCCAGGTATTGTAGTTAGAGAAATTAAAACCGGTAAAGAACGAGTTGTTGCCGACCAAGAAGCCGACCATGCGGCATTTTGGACTCCAGACGGACGATTTATTTATTTCTTTGGTGACAACGGTTTTGGTTTTGATTCTCTCTTTATAATAAATAGTGACGGTTCAGAGCGCACATTACTTACTAACGCCGAACTCAGTGAGTATAACCCTGAAACCGCTGTACCAAGTATTTCAGAACCACCAATTATCTCAAGAGATGGAAGAATGTTTGTCTACGAATCCGATAAGGAAATCTGGTTAGTTGAAACTAGTGTAGAAGAAAAGAAACTAGTTGACGCGAGAAGAATCGGTTATGGTATCAATCCTCAGTGGGAAAAGGACGGAGAAACTATCTCTGTTGTTACTGGAGGAAAGGGAAAGGCTTCTCTAATTACCTTAGACATAAGTGGAAATGTTATTGCTCAATAAATTATCTATCATGAAAAAAGTAATTGTATTGACCTTACTAGCACTAGTAGTAATAACTAATACCAATGTCTCAAATGCTGCGACACTTCTTCGCAGTCCCTTAAGCACTTTCAGTAGCCCTGCATTCAGTGCTTATCGTGATGATAACCGAACAACTAGCCAAATCAAAGATTATAAATGCGGAACAAACACCTACGATCAACATCAAGGTACCGACTTTCGAGCGAGTGTTGGCACACAAGTTTATGGAGCAGCTGCAGGCGGGGCCTACCAAACTTACAATCTTTGCGCCACCACTGGCTCAATGACTAGCACTTGTGGTCCAGGTTCATATGGCAACCAGGTGCGAATAGATCACGCGGGAACTAATTACGCTGATGGAAAAGGACTAACAACTATCTACGCGCACCTCGAAAAAGGCACAGTAGTAGGTCCTTCTTCTCTCTTATGTGCAGCAAAGATAGGGAAGACGGGTTCCTCAGGAAAATCAAGCGGGCCGCATCTTCACTTTGAAGTTAGAACCGACGGCGCTACAGCATCAACCGCTATCGACCCCTTCTCCGGCAGCTGTAGCCAAAGCACAAGCTACTGGGTTGCTCTCGACACTTCCGGCCGCCCAAAAACAACTTGTCAATAAATATCTTCACAATTACAAGGATATTCTGAGTTTTGTAGATTTAAGCATTGATTGCACGGATGCGAATTAATATTCACGATGTCTTCCAAAACGACCTCGATATAGAGCGCTTCACAGCCCTCCTAGCCGAAGCCTTTGGTACCACGGATTACGACACCCACGTCCAAAAACGCGGCCTCCGGTATCCATCAGAAAATATCTAATATCCAAAAAAGCGCTCTAGATAGGGCGCTTTTTGTTACGCGATGCGTTGATACTTTACATTTTTATGAAAGTGTGCTATTATATAGTTTGAACCGCTCTTTGAAACGAGAGCTCTAAATCAACTCATACTACAGGAGGTCCTGATGGACATTATTGTTTCCGTCCTAGGCCTTCTGACGTCGGCCTGGTTTGTATTCGCCCTTTTTGCGAATCTTGCTTCAGCTGGAGGGACCTATATCGACGAGGTTCTCACTAGAAAATATGAACAACCGATTGGCGTCCAAGTGATTGTGACAGGACTTTTCGGCTTTGTTCTGGTGGGAATCTTCGGCACCACTGCTGTGCTCACCCAAGAAAACCTTAACCTGCCCCTGACTACGATAGCTCAGGCAATGGGCGTTGGGGTACTGGAGCAGCTTTACACCATCCCGCTCCTTTACGCCATATATCGCCGGGGAGCAATGGTGGTTGGTCCAATGACTCAGCTTGTGCCGGTAATCACCCTAGGGTTTGGAGGCATGTTTGGCATAATGCCTCCTGCCATGCAAATCGGCGGGGCTCTGCTCATTGTAGCAGGGGGCATTATCCTCTCTATCGAGAAACCCGAGGACGAAGATGATGCCAAGATTGACTGGATTACCCTAGGACTAGCCGGCCTTTCCTCGCTTCTAGTCGCCCTTATCTACGTTCTCTTCAACGAGACTGCAGAAAGCGACGACATGTTCGTAGCGGTTGGATTCTGGAGCGGACTCGGTATGGGCTTGGCTGGGATAACCATCTGGGCAGTATACAGGCCGTATCGCGAAGTCTTCAATGATTTTTGCCGCAATGCAAACAAAGAAGCTTTGGGACTACAGCTTGCTAATGAGGCACTTGATGCAGGGGGTACCTACTTCATGCATAAAGCAAACCTTCTTGGCCCGTCGGTGATGGTTGTGACTGCTACAGGAGCAATTGAGCCCTTGGCTATCGGAATCATTGGCTTCCTGTTCGGAATCAAGCATGCCTCCGACAAAGAAGCTTCCTCGTGGAGCCGCGTGATCGCGATTTCGATCGCAATTATCGCAATTGCAGGAGGGGTGGTTCTCGTTTCCGTCTGACGTTGTCCCCCCGCTGAAATAATAGTAAGCGGGGGGCCTTTTTTATCTCACAGAAGTAATGTATTGTTGTGAAGCTTATATGCAGAAAATTACATTCAGTAACAAAATTTTAATACTAGGCTTTGGAGCAATATCCAAGGCGACTTTGCCATTACTGTTTAAGCATATCGATATTTCTTCAGAGCAAGTCGAGATTATGTCTGCAGACACAGAAAACCGAAAAATCGCCGAGACATATGGTGTTAGACTGACCGAAGAAGTCATCACAAAAGATAATTATAAAGCCCTAATTTCAAATAGACTTTCAAAGGGGGATTTACTTGTTAACCTTACAGCAGAAACATCGTCAATTGATATAGCGAGATTTTGTCTGGAAGAGGAGATTCTTTATTTAGATACATGTATTGAGCTGTGGCCCCAGTCAAATGAGTTTGAACTGAAAACGACATATCTTTTGCATCAAATGTTTGTTGAATTCAAACATGAAATGTCTGCGTTCAATACAACCTCACTCAGCTCTCATGGTGCAAACCCTGGTATCGTGTCGCTACTGACAAAAAAAGCTTTGGTGAATATTGCAGAGGCGAACAATGTCTTACTGCCAGATTTAAGTATCAGTGAAAATTGGGCAAAACTGGCATATGAACTTGGAGTAAAAACAATCCACATTAACGAACGTGACACCCAAATCGCTCCTGACCACGATTTTAGTGAACACAATTTTATTAACACTTGGTCACCTGAGGCAATGTGTGTTGAATGTACTGAGCCGGCAGAAATGGTGCTAGGTTCACATGAACCTATACCTAAGGATGCTACAATTTGTAACAACAATTTACCACGTAGCATATACTTCAATAAAGCCGCAAAAGACGTGTCTATTGAGACCTGGTTGCCGTACACAGAATATCAAACTGGATACGTAGTAAACCATAGTGAACCAATCACTATCGCTAATTTGCTTACGTATAAAGAGAAGGAATATAATCCTACAGTCTGTTTTGTATATCATCCATGTCCTGCTGCAGTTACTTCTCTAGACACAGAAGACATACATAGCAAGGACTTTGTACTTAAAGGAAAGGTCATTACACATGAAATATCTGAAGGTTATGATGAATTAGGAGTTTTAGTCGAGACATCTAAGTACGGTTCATACTGGTTAGGTTCTATGCTTACAATCGAACAAGCTCGCGAAATTGATCCAACTGGTTCAGCAACATCTCTACAAGTAGCCGGCGGAGTAATTTCTGGTATTTGTTGGATCATTCAAAACCAACACGAAGGGGTTGTAGAAAGCGAAGACATGCTTGATTATGAGTCTGTTTTAAGAACAGCAGAACCGTACTGGGGTAAATTTGTTTTCTTCAAGAAACCAGAAAATTAAAAAGTTATTTACAGAGGCTGCAGTTCTCAACCAAAGCTAATGGTACTATATAGACAATGAAAGGCGTGAATGTTCTTTTGGTCTGTATCATTGTTCTGCTAATAGGTGTGTCTGGCTTTGCAAAGTATTATAAATACGTGATACAACGCGACTATCTCATCACTGCAGCAGTTTCTTGCAACCCAGAGTCCGAAAGCTGTTTTGTCTATGAGTGTGATGGTCCTGAATGTACAGAACAGGCATATAAATATATAGAAAAAAAAGCATACGACTTTGCTGTATGTAACCCGTACACGCAAGAGTGCCAAGAAGAAACATGCACTGATGAATCAGGGTGCACCGAAACCCTGTGTACAGAGTCTTCACTTGGCGAAGGAGAGCGATGTATAAGTAGCGTATCAGCCATATAGATATGTACTGTTTTGACACCTACTCACAATCAATATTTGAATCTTTGAGCTTTTTCGTTTTTTCTCCAAAGCTCGATGCACTCATTTACTATTCCCATATTCCAGCCTCAATAGTCGCACTCACTTTGGCCATTTTTATACTTCTAGGTTCAAGGAGACTTCTGGCTGCAAAGCTTCTCTTTGTAATGTGTATTTTATTTGGTTTGTGGTCATTCATCGACCTGATGATTTGGACCCAAGTCGATAGTGGGATAATCATGTTTTTATGGTCTTTCTGGTTTGTCTTTTTTGCATCACTTTTTGTAGTCAGCTACTACTTTCTATACGCTTTTTCGATGGAGAAAGACCTTACGCTATCCAAAAAAGTTCTCCTGCTACTACCACTTATTCCTATTGTACTTTTTAGCTCTACAGAGCTAACTCTTGTATCTTTCGATGTCGATAATTGTAATGCCGTAGAAAACTCAATAATCATTTATTACACGTACACACTTGCTTCAATTTACTTCTTAGCAATTTTGTCCCTGATTTATAAGATTACAAAATTTAGTAACTCAACACATCGTAAGCGCTCTCTTTATGCGAGTATTGGTGTTTGCTTCTTTCTTCTCTCTTTTTCAATATCAACATATATAGCAAGTCTTTACGCTTTCTTCACAGCAGACCCTAACACCTTCTACATTGAACAGTATGGGTATTTTGGAATGACGGTTTTCATCGTCCTTCTTTCATACGTTGTCGTTAAATACCAGGCGTTTAGAGCCAAGTTGATTGCTGCTCAAGCACTTGTGACGGGCTTAGCAATTCTTATCGGATCGCAACTTTTCTTCGTTAGAAGCACAATGAATCAGGTATTGGTTACTATTACTTTGGTTTTGTCTCTCACTGGCGGTTTCTTTCTCGTGCGAAGTGTAAAAAAAGAAATTAAGCAACGTGAAGAACTTGAAATACTCACCGACCAACTTGAAGCAGCTAATGCTCGCCTAAAAGAACTTGATAAAGCAAAGTCTGAATTCGTTTCAATAGCCTCGCATCAGCTTCGCAGCCCCCTTACCGCTATTCGGGGCTATGCATCGATGCTGGCAGAAGGAAGTTTTGGGAAGCTGCCAGCAAAAGCTGAAGAATCTGCCAAGCGAATTGAAGAATCAGCAAAACTTATGGCGATGTCGGTTGAAGACTATCTCAATGTGTCACGTATAGAAAGTGGCAATATGAAATACAATTTAAGCGACTTCAACTTCAAAGAGCTAGCTAATACAATCTGTGATGATGTACGACCAGAAGCTCTCAAGCGAGGTCTCATCTTACTTTTCCGATCAGACCTTAGAGGGAAAGGGATCGTAAACGCAGACGTTGGCAAGACCCATCAAATCATTCACAACCTCATCAATAACTCTATTAAGTACACTCCGAAGGGTTCTATTAATGTGTTTGTGCGAGATGATAGTAAGTCAAAGCGTATCTACATCGACATTACTGATACAGGTATTGGTATGAACCAAGAGACAATCTCAAAGCTCTTCGGAAAATTCTCTCGAGCCAACAATGCCAACTCGGTTAACACTTCTGGTACCGGCCTTGGCCTTTACGTAGCCCTCAAGATGGCGCAGCAGATGGGTGGAAACATCACCTGTACCTCAGAAGGCGACGGCAAGGGCTCTACCTTTACCTTTGAACTGCCGACGGTGATGTAGGAATTAAAGGGGTTTTTTGGTAGTATTGTGACATTATGTCTATGACCAAAAAACGCCTCCTTACCGGACTCCAATCATCTGGCACACTGCATATTGGGAATTACTTTGGTGCTCTGAAACCGTTTGTTGATACGTATGAAGAGTACGACAGTTTTCTTATGGTGGCGGACTATCATGCCCTCACTTCACTTCGTGACCCGAAAGCCCTTCATGCCAACATTATAAATGTAGTGAAAGATTATCTTGCTGTAGGAGTTGACCCATCAAAGTGCGTCATCTTCCGTCAGTCAGATAACCAAGACCATATGGAACTTGGTTGGGTACTCAACTGTATGGTGACAGTGCCGTTTTTGATGCAAGCGCATTCATACAAAGATAAAGTAGCAAAAGGAATGGATGCAAACGCTGGTCTCTTTACGTACCCAATCCTTCAAGCAGCTGACATCGCTCTTTATGATACAGATGTCGTCCCGGTTGGTGAGGACCAACGACAACATATTGAATATGCTCGTGAAGCAGTAGGGAAGTTCAATCGGGCGTATGGCGATATCCTTAAGGAACCGGCAGAAAAGATTATCGACGGCGTAGGTGTTGTGCCTGGAACTGATGGAGCAAAGATGAGTAAGAGCTACGGTAATACGATTCCGCTCTTTGGTACCAAGGATGAAATCGAGAAAGCAGTAATGAGTATTGTGACAGACTCTTCAGGTGAGCGTCCAGAAAATGTCTACGCTATTCACCGCCTCCTCAAGAGCGCAGAAGAACTCGATCCAATCTACGAAACACACAAGGGTCGTTACGGTGACCTGAAGAAAATGCTTGCAGCAGACCTAGAAACCTTCATCGCCCCAATGCGTGAGAAGCGAAATGCTATTACAGACGAAGATGTAAAAGCCGTGCTTGCCGACGGAGTTGCTCGTGCAAAAGCAGTTTCCAACAAAACAATCCTAAATGTCCGCCAGGCGATCGGTATCGCGTTATAATATAAACATGTCATTTGAAGGTAATTTTTCACAATACCAAACAGGCGCGCGGTACGAAACTATTGTAAAGAAGAGACCCTATGCAATAGCGGCTGTTCAAACCTTTGCTGAAAACGCCAAATCGTACGGATTGCCCAGTTGCGATTTGGATGTTTTTGAACCCACTGAAGAGAGTGTTGGATTCAGAATCATGGATCGCGATACAGTCTCTACTCTACGGGACATATATGATAATTTTTTATCCCAACTTCAAATTTACGGTGAGTATGCAACGAGAGATAACAGCCGTGTAGCTACTGACGAACAAGGTCCCTACATCGAATTACGCTATAAAGATATAGTTATCTAGCGACTTCAAAAGTATACATTTTATGCTATTATGATAATACCAATGAAGCAGATGACACTGTGGAGGTGAAAAAACAATAGAAACCAAGCCGAACGGGAATACCTTTTCGGGAAGTAGGGTGGCACCGCGACTAATCAAAAGATTGGAATCGCCCCTACAAATGTATTATCAGTAATATATTTGTAGGGGCGATTTATTTTGTCCCTGCAGGACAAAATAATATGGAACGAACACTAATTAAAGATTTAAAAAACCACATTGGCACCGAGGTGCTTATTAATGGCGTTGTAAACGTAGCTCGTCATCAGGGCAAAATGGCCTTCTTTGATTTTCGCGACTACAGCAGCATCATCCAAGGTGTTGTCTTTGGAAAGCCAGAGGTACTTGAGGTTGCGAAAGATATTGGCGCTGAGTATTCAGTCGCAGTTAAAGGCATAGTGAACGAGCGTCCGGAAAAAATGGTGAACGCTGCTGTACCAAACGGCGACATCGAACTCGAAATCACCGGCATTGAAATCCTCAATCCATCCGAAGCAATGCCGTTTGATATGGACGCGGACTTCTCACTCGACGTCCTTCTTGATAACCGTCCACTTACACTCCGTCGCCCTCGCGAACGAGCTATCTTCAAGATTCAACATACTATCATTACCGCGTACCGACAGTTCTTGGTAAGTGAAGGATTTACTGAATTCCAAGCGCCAAAGCTTGTTGGTGGTGACGCCGAGGGTGGGGCAGAGGTATTCAAGGTCGAGTACTTTGATGGCAAGAGCGCGTACCTTGCGACCAGCCCGCAACTCTACAAGCAGATGATGGTTGGTATCTTTGAGCGAGTATTTACTGCTGGTTCAATGTTCCGGGCTGAGAAGAGTGCCACCACACGCCACATGAGCGAAATCGCTATGCTTGACCTTGAAATGGGATTTATCAATGACCATACCGATGTCATTGCACTTGTAACGAAACTCATGCGTTTCATTACAGAAGAAATCAATCAAAAATGTGCAGTTGAACTTACATACCTTGAAATGCCACCAGCACTTGCACCTGAAGCATTCCCAGTGATGACCTTGCGCGAAGCACAGGAACTAATTAAGAAAGAAACCGGCGTCGATAAAACATCAGAACCAGATCTCGAACCAGAAGACGAGCGCTTCCTCTGCGAATATGCCAACAAGCACTGGCAGTCAGACTTTGTGTTTGTGACGCACTTCCCGACGAGCAAGCGACCGTTCTACACCCACATCGACCCCGAACAACCAGAATTCACTCGCAGCTTCGACTTGCTCTTCCGTGGGCTTGAGATGTGTTCTGGCGGACAGCGTGTCCATAGCTACACCGAACTCATCGAACGAATCAGGAGTAAAGGACTCGATCCAGATAAGTTTGAGTTTTACCTTCAGGCCTTCAAGTACGGTATCCCACCACACGGTGGCATCGGGATGGGCCTTGAACGCCTCACCATGAAGTACTCTGGCGTGAAGAACGTAAAGGAAGCATCGCTCTTCCCGCGTGACATGAACCGCATTGACCTACTGCTTTCTGAAGGGGAAAGTAGCGAAGCGAAATAATGAGAAAACGGCCGGCGCCAAAGGCGCCGGCCGTTTCTGATA
>JACCDV011071162.1_pt1 | contig 24236 bp, 43 predicted proteins | sample 7446131 | NCBI WGS metagenome assembly JACCDV01 (sample SAMN15323448, study PRJNA562643) | freshwater metagenome | isolation source: river surface water | place: USA:Blue River Watershed | collected 2017-08-17
AGTTTCATTACTGCCATTAGTAACAAGTAATTTTTCTTTTAACGATTCTAATTTTGATTCATTAATATATGAAGGTAGGAAATGCAAATATTTTCTATACATGAATAATTTTTCTGACCACAAAGGGTTAATACTATCATTTTCAAATGTAAATATTTTATCAATCAGACTTAAAGTTTCGTCTGTTAAATACAAATCTTTATAAATTAAAGGTCTATCAAAATTTACTTTTATTATTTCATCAATTGATTTTTCACCTTGATAATAGTTTACTATAAGTTCAACGTCTTTGTCAATATGTTTATCAATTGATTGAATAATTTTCATACGCTTATTATGTATGCTTTTGGCTGATTCAGTTGCAAAGTTTCCAATCCATGCATTTTTATCATTTTTAAATTGTGAAACTAGAAACTCTACACGACCATCAGGGTCATTCTGAAAACGTTCAGCAAATCTAATTATGATTGAACAATCATTTCTTTTCTTAATTGTATTTACTGTATATCTTGAGAAGCGATAATGGTTAGGACTATAAATAAAATCCTTTTCATTGAAATGTGCTTTAATTCCTACATAATCTTTAAACGTATCCATAACGACACGATCTTTCATATAATATACCTTATTTTAATTGTTGTAAAGTATTTTATGCAAAAAGACTATCAATTGTATTTTTTTTAGGTTTTATTGATAAGACTTTCCGCTCATTAATACATTCATCTTTTAATTGTTGTAATAAATTATCATCCAACATCTTTACAATGTCTTCAACATCAATACTCTTATTTTCACTAATATCAATAATCGCATCAAATACAGTTACCTTACTATATTTGATTTGATCATGGATTTCACGAATAATTTTTTCGTCTTTGTCCTTCAATTTTATCCCCTATTATTTTTACATATTACTTCTTTTTGTTTGGCAACTGTAGTACCTCGATATGTACTTTTGCTGTACCTTGATCGGTAAAACCCAATACTTTAGATGCTCCATAAGATAAATCTAAAACACGATTTCCAACAAATGGACCACGGTCATTGACTTTTACAACGACACTTTTACCATTTTCTTTATTTGTAACACGTACAGTACAGCCCAACGGCAAAGTTTTGTGAGCAGCAGTCATATTATGCATATTAAATTTTTCACCATTAGCTGTAGTTCTTCCATGAAATTGTCTCCCATACCAAGATGCTACACCAGTTTGATTAAAACTTTTATATTGTTTAGTTTCCGTTTGTTTCGCATTTAACGCTGTTGTTGTCATTGATAGCATGATAATCGTTAATACGGTTAAGAGCTTCTTTAACATAATCTTTCGTCCTCTTAATTACTATTTGAGGGGATGCAGAATCACGTACACCTATTAACAATACAATTTGACGCACCGTAATACCCAATAATAATTTAAGTATAATACAATACATTGTACATTGCAATAGATAATCATGGTAATATTCAGGTTTTTTAAAACTTCTACTATTTTTGAAATCAATCAAAGATAATTCACCATTATAATAACCTAAACAATCTAAGTAACCCATGATTTTATATTTTTCGCTCCATATTTTCAATTGCAAAGCAACTGGTTTAATTTTGCGCAAAGGTAATGTTAATTGTTTATATAAGGAAAAGCCTTCTTCCTTTAAAAACTCATTTTCATCAAAATCAGATAAAAATGATTTTAATAACAGGTCATCAAGACTATTCCCAATATCTTGACTTTCTTTAATTATACGGTCAGCTTCAATATCACCAACACGTTTACGCCATTCTTCTAATCCTGATTTATCGGAAGTAGCGTTTAAAACTCTTGTTACACCTGCATAAATACCTTTTTCTATATCAATTCCGCTATTCACAAACTCAATGACAGCCTTTGAAACTTCATCTTTCGTGTCAAAAACAACTGCCCTATTATTGTTCATGTATTCCCTTCTTTTCTATATGAAGTATATTTTACTTCGGTTAAGTTACAGTACATTTTAAACTAATTTATCTTTCGTGTCAAGTATAATTATAACACATGGAAACTTTTGATAGATTAGGTTAAAGTACCAATTTAATTCAGACAATCATTATATCATAATTAACTTAATTGTCAAGAACTTTATTATGATTGTCTTATCTTATTATTTAGCGTTTTGATAATTCATCTTCCAAACGTTTAAATAATTTTTCTGTCATATACAGTTTTTTACCTGCAATTGCACTATTTTTTCCATCATCCCGTAAACGATATGATCTTTGTGTTACAGAATCCCAAAAAAGTTCATCATGTTTAACAATAGCAACATCAAATCCATCAAATAATCCAATTTTTAAATTATTCATAATAAGTTCCTAATAATATCATTAAAAATCATCATCGTCAATATCTGTATATTCCCCTGCCAATAGTGGACCAAATGCCCTATAACGAACATTAGAATCTTTACTATCAAAAACAAGTACATCTAAAAATTCATCTGAATAAACATCAATTTCATACAGTCCTGTATTAGAATCACTAAGTCCATCTACTAACAATTCCGCAGTAGTGTGATTCATAACCCGTAGTGTAGCAGAGTGTGGTGAACCTTGTAAAGTAATTCTTCCTTTTATTTTCATTCTTGTATAAAAATAAGATTTGGCTTTAATGTTCTGTTCTTGTAATGCATATTCATAATATGCTAATTGTGATAAAGCTCCATCAACTAATAGTTTATTTGGCATCATACCCATCAAATATATATTATTACCAACATCAACCATATTACCAACATTACCATAACGACTTCCGATTAAATTACCATCTAACCAAAATTCTAACTTATTACCACGGCGAATTATAACATAATGATGAAACTTATTATCATTATATCTAATTGGATTACCTTGTGAATCTAAAGCTAGTGTACTTATACTTACATCCTTTTCAATAGAAACTTCAATACTTCCAACATTTTCTACGCCGTTTTTCATATTGGCTTCAACTAAAATACCTTTATATGGAAAATAATCATTTTGTGATGCAAAAATAACTCCACGCTTTGAAGATGTAAACTTTGCAAAAAATTCTAATGTCCAGTCTCCACCACTATTAATAACAGTGTAATTCCCTGTACCTGTTGTTCTTGCAATACGCCCCATTCCCCCCGATCTAAACATAGAAGCAGGTTCTTTCATAAGCCTAATTGGTCCTTCAACACGGCTTTCTACTTGGGCAGTTGTACCAAAATATTTAAATTCAGTATTTGAAGGTGCTACTTCTAATGCCCCATTATGTACTGCATTATTTGGATTAAAGATTTCATCTGCAAATCTTACATACAGTGATGGATACCATCTTTTTGTATATTCAGTATATGGGAATATCTTCTTATATAAATTTGCAACTTCAACGGCTGTCATACATTTATCACTATACAATGCAAAATTATCTACAAATAAAGGTGAAGTTTGTCTGTCATTCAATGTATTGTTATCAAATGAATCTAAATTTCCACCAATAAACAAACTACTTGTATTATACGCCGTGGAAGTTTCACTGGTGATTGCAGATTCTTTAACATACTTAATAATTCCATCTATATAAACTGTATCTATTGTTTGAAATAAACTTGTACCAATTTTTAATTTTTTACGGGTCATCGCTATATGAAACGTTCTTTTATAAAAATCAGATGGTATATTCATAGAAAAATTATTATTTGGAAATATGAAATTTAATTTTTGTGGGTTTGCCCAATAATATTCCCATTGTAAGCCTACTGTAAGCCCCTTTCTAAAAATAGTTCTTATAAAATTTTTAGAAGTTCCTGAAGTTGTCTCATAAATATTTTTTTGAGCATTATATCTTGCACCTGCAAAAAAACCATCATTATTATCCTTATTAAATGTAAACATGATTGTAAATTCATCTTTCATGTTCATTGATTCAGTATGCATTACTTCTACTACAGACCTATCATATGGAAACGGCATATTTGTATCATGCGATCTTGGTGCAAAACATATACTATATTGATCAAGCCCCGATTCTCTAGGAATCAAAGATTTCATACCTAAAGAATAAGATTTAACTGGTGCTGTTGATGTAATCATATACCCATAATTTTCATTACCACTATCATCATGAATATGCGGATACCTCAAATACCCATCACCATCAAAAAAAGAATCACCATCAAATGTTAAAAAACATGATGGTTTGAATCGCAAAGCTGTATTTTTATACCCTGCCATAGTAAATCCCTCTTATATTATTTTATTATTATATTTAGCCAATAAAAAACGGCGTATTAAACGCCGTACTTTATTAACTTAGTTACCCTATTTGGTACACCTTCAATATAATCATCAAGTACAAACTCAAACTCAACATTACTTGTCTGAATGTTATTACCTTTTACCCAATAACTATGATCATTTTCCTTCTCTAATACAAGTCCTGATACTTGACTACTAATTGTTACTTGTGGTGCGCCGTGATACTTTATATTAATATTAAATGAATAATTATTTCCATTCTTATATTTGCTTACCAAAAGAATATTTGCAATAGATTTATTATCTATACTTGGACTAATATCATTTAAATATTTTCCTGTATATTTGTTATTTAAATCTATTGCAATTATATTTACATTTCTATTATCTGTTAGTTCACCTATATTAAACTTCCCATCAGTTGAATTTATAACTTTTAATATTTCATTCGTAAATGAATCAACAATAATATATTTAATATTCATGTATTGAACATCTTCTGTTTTTTCAAAAGCCTGTCCTTCTACATAAGAATTTCCATCTTCAAAGATATTTTTATGTAAATTAATAGCATCACTTATAAGTGTGTTATATGAAACTCCTATTTCTTTATAAGCAATAACTTCCTCAAATAAATCACTCATATTAATCAATCCTAAACATTAAACTATAATCAGCTCTACCAATAAAGTAAATATTATCCCGATGGTTATTAATCATATATTTCTTAATATCCCCATTGCTTTGTTTAATATCTACTACTTGATAATCAATATTTGAAGTCTGTCCTGTATATGTGACCATTACTTTATCACTATCTTCTATAGCATTTGTATTTAGGTCAATATCAATTGTCTTAAAACATGGAAACTGGTTATTTGTAATTTTTATTGCTTGTGAATTATATGGAATATAAATACCACTTGTAGAATTGAAAATTTGGCTACTATAACCATAATATGAAATATTTGTATTTGTTGAATTTAATGCAGGGTCTTGTCCATTAGTGGGAGATTCTCTAAATTTCGACATATTAATAAATTTTATGTAATTTTCCTTTCTTTCTAAATAAAAATTTATATATGGTGATTCAGTTGTTGGTATACTAGTACCATTACCTACCCAAGAAAATGATTTTTTTGGCATTATATTTATATATAATGCATTATCATTATAAAATCCAAAAGAACTTTTTAATGTTTGGGTCAAAGATATTGATGATGGAGCTGACCATAAATTTCTTGCATTACCATTACATAATCTTTCAGTTAATATAACAGTATTAGTTAATGCATCTATTAATGAGAATTTAATACTAAAAGCGAATCTTGGATAATGACCTGTATTACTTGATTTTGGACATATATTTGTTAAATTATATTCAAATTTTAGATATAATGGTTTAGTATCTTGTAATGAATCATTAAATGCAAATATATTATATCCATACATCAAATCCATAAATTTTTCGTATGTATTTAATGCTTTCATGTATGTTTGTATATCATGTAGATTATCAATAAAAGATAAGTTATTAATATCTATTTGGTCACTATCTCCAACTCTACTTAACCCCAAATCATATTCAATAAAATTATTAAAATCAATTATAAACTGTTTTAAAGAACTGAAATTAGGCGGAACAAATTTACTTGCGCTATTTGCATCAACAGTACCATTTTGAGTACCCATACATTCTAGTTCACTTACATATGTTATATTTTTTACTTTTACTTCTGCCATTAAATTAACTCCTTATATTTCCTTCAAGGAATTCATAAACTGATCTACTTTCATCATTCCTATTACTTTATTTTTAGATATTACCTTATCAGTTTCATTTTCTACAATATACCAACTGTGATTAACATCATCATACATTGGTAAACTGTTAGCTCTTAATTTGAATTCTGTTACTGTACCATCTTTATCAGTTGTTATATGTGTTGTTACTGGATTAACCATAGTTAGGTCATACATATTAATTAACAACTGGTCAAAATCAATATCATCACTCAGCCTTTCGCCATTTTCAGAAAGTTTATTATTACATAATAAGCCTAATTTTGTTAATGTTTCAGAATATTGAAGTTCTGTTGGGTTATTAATATTATAAATATCATATACCATAAAAGGATTCATATAACCATAAAACAAATCTTTGCTATAAATAGTTATCCGTCTTCCTTCCTCACATTCTTTAATTCTTGCAGGTCTAACTTCCATAACATCCATAATCAATGTTTCATTTGTAAAACAGTTCATTGTAACTATTTTTAAATTAGATTCATTAAAATCAGTAACTTTTAATAAATTGTTTGGTTTTAATAGATCAACATACGCTACAACCGTTTTAACTTCAATTGGGTCAAATTTAATTCCATTGTCAATTTCAACTGTTGTTGCTTCTCTTATTTGTGTTTCTTGTACGCTGAACTTCTTCCGCCCGTCAATTATATAAGTAATCAATTTTGCATTGTAATCATACGCACCGTCTACAACCATATAAATGTTATTGTCAATTATATTTTTATCTATAAAAACCACTTTAGTATTTTTTTCTAGCATGGTAATTAATCCTTATTAAGTTGTTTATCAATAGTATTTAACAAAAAAGGCAGACTATATAGTCTGCCTTTTAACATAAAGTTACTTAATATTATGCTTTGTCTTTTTTACGGAAATCAGCCAACATTGAGTTAAGTTTTTCATCGTATTGACTTGGATTTACATACGAATCAACCACGCTTGTTCCATCTGATTTAAATTGCTCATCAACTTCTTGAGAAACTTTGAATAAAACATGCTCAGATTCAACAATATCTTTAAGTTTTTGTAAATCATATTGACCGCTAAGACGAATTTTTGTCATACCTTTAGCAGTAATAGTTAAATCTTTTTGTAGATTTAGTTGTTCTAACTGTAAACGAATTTCCAATGCTTCTTCTTGGTTAGTACGAATTGTTTCTTCCATTTTTGTAATTAAATCGCCACGTTCTGCAATAGACGTTTCTAACATTTCAATAACTTTCATTGCTTGGTTTGCATGAATACGTGTCATGCGGTAATCACCATTAGCCTTGTTACGTGCGTCTTCGGTAGATGTAGGTGATTCCATAATTTCTTGCATTGTTGCTAGTGCTTCAATTGCAGTATTCAAAAATGCGCTACGTTCATTCTTTAAACTAACGTTCTTTTCACGTTTAGCTTTAGCATCTTTCAAATCGTCAAGCTGTTTATTAATTTCTGCTTCACTTTTACGAATAAATTCAGATAATACCGCAGAGATATTAATATTTTTTTCATTATGCTTTTCTAATTCATGTGTACCGTTATTAACAGTGTTTGCAAAGTAGTTGCTGATAGAACGTAACATACCAAGTAAAGCTTGAACTAATTTCATAATTTTCTCCATTAAATTAAGGATATTGATTTAAATATAATTAATGTATCAATACATTTATTCATATCTTGTACTGATTCATAATCTTCAAAAGAAGGATACTGGTATCCGAATATTTTGTCAATAAAATATTCATCATCATCCAATCTTTTACTAATTTTTTCAAAAGAAACTCGATGTTTAATTTGAATGTTTCTTTTCACCATTTCATTATAACACTTTCGTATAAACAATGCAAGGGATAAATTTGAAATAAAATTTTCATTATATACTTTGTTCAATAATGAAATTTTATTTTTATTGATTTTGTGGCTCACTTCTATAATCCTTTTTCTGAATTAAGTCATATAAAAACAAAGTAACATCATCAAGTTCATAGTTGCCAGTATATTTAGTTTCTGTATAATTTGCAACAATTTTTAGTATGTCTTTCAACTGTTTGTTTGTTTTATGACCGCTTTCAACCCAATCATAATCAATACCAAAATAATTATACATCAACTTAAAATTAGAAATGAAATAAGATAAAGAAAAATGTTCTTTCAAACTTTCATATGAACCATCTTCTAAGCCATACTTAATTTTTATTATATTTCTATAATAATAGTTTGAAGGTTCATTCTCTAAATTTATAAGATCATTAAAAATTTCATTTAGGTCTGTATTTGTTGTTAGGTCTTCAAATACAGATTTATATGATTTAATAAATTCAACTTTTTCTTTCAAATTTAGTGTATTAAACGTTTCTAGCCACGGCGCATTAATATCGGAACTGGCTAGAAACTTTTCAACATATTTTAAATCTGATATTTTGAAAATATTAAACACTTAATACATCACTCAGACGTTTATTATTCAAGTATTCTTTATTAGATGGACTATTTGAAATACCTTCATTGATTGCATTAATCATCAAATATTTTGTGATGATTGGCTTGTTCTTAATATCATCAAATAGTTGAGTACCATATTTCTTTTCATACGCACCTACATATTTATTGATAACACGTTCATAATCCGTTTTATGCATATATTCCTTTAATTCACCATTAAAAAAATCTGTCATTGAAACTTCTAGTTCACTTAATTTATAAATAACATATTCTTTATATTTTGTTCCAACTTCAAAAGTATCCATAATATAAGAATTATAAAAATTTGAATATGTGATTTTTTTATTTGCATCAATAAAAAGTTCATACATTGCAAAGTTTTTATCTACTTCAAGATCAACTTTTACATAATCAAATAATGGGTTTTTGATATATTCATCTAATGATTCAATACTGGCTAGATTAAGCAATTTCATAATATACTTAATCTTAAATTCACGAACAACAGGAATTTCAATACAATCCATAGTGATACTTTCAATGACGTTATATTTATCATTGTTTTCAAAATATTTGAATGTACCAAGAAAGCCAAAGTATGCACTGATATAACGTGAAATATCACTTTTTAAGATACGTCCTTTAGATTCATCCAATTTAACGCCACGCAAATATGTATGACCTTTAAATTCTTCACAAAACATATCAGCAATTTTACTAATAACTTTTTGGCTTTTGCTGTCTCCACGAAAAGTATGTTCATCCCAATTACCAAATTCACTTTGATAAGATGAAAAGCTATTGCGTGAATCATAATCATATGCATATTCTAAAAATTGATTGATCTTACTATTCAATTTATCAAGCCGACCTGATAAATTGGAATTTTCTTTAATGGTATTTAAATTGCCAAAGTGCTTATTGAGTGACATTGTTATACTTCCTTCTAACATAAGTTTTTAAACATGGGAGAAAGTATAACAAATTTTTAAATATAAAAAAAGCCCTAAAAGGGCTAAATTTTAAATATTTTAATTTTCTACATGTACTGGTAGTGAACTATGTGTATCCAAAGCACAAGAAACTTCAACTGCTTTAATTGCATCACAGCCTGAATACATACTTCCTATTGCAAATTTACTACCTGAACCGATTGATACGGGTGATTGAAATTCATCCCAATATCCTGAAACAGAGTTAAATATCATACAATATTCTTGTCCATCTTCAATAACCAATAATGTAAAATCTTCTTCAATTGGAATAACTGGATTATACAAAAATTGATTTAATTCCATATCTTCTTCCAAATGATTTTTAAAATAAACATTTGCAGGGGCAAAAGCACCTGCAAAAGCAATCCGATACTTACCTATACGGCGTGTTTTCAAACATTTACCTGACAACTTCATATTACCTGATGTAGCTAAAGTATCTGATGCTAATATTTTCCCATCCCATGCTATAGTGGTCATATTATTCTCCTTAACATCTTTATAATTTATTAGATACATATATATTTAATAAAAATGATAAGTTTAACACTATACTAGGAATTTAATTTATTCTTCTGATGGTTCAGGATATTCAACAAATGGTTCATTAACATTTTCACCCATTGCAATACGGTGTAATACCTCAAAAATACTTGCACATAAAACTGTGACTTTAAAATTAAAATTGTTCATATTATTCCTCTTTATATTTATTCATATAACTTTTCATTGTATTTAATGAAATTCTTTTAGCTTTTTCTCTAGTTAATCCGTATGTCCGTCTTCTCATTACATTTTTCCTATAAATTTATTCTATCAACCAAATTAAACACTTTTGACATATTATATCCATTGTTCCAAGATTCAACGATAACAAAATCTAAATATGTTTCGTCTATTCTTCTTTGATAAGCCCGTGGCATATCTTTATAGTAAACTTCTCCTAGATGTTTTATAAGTGTAGTTTTTAATTTAAACTTATTATTATAAAAATCATCTATTGCAGAAATAATTTCTTTACCATGAATTACTTCTTCAATTTCTTGATTATCATGAATATATATTGTTTTCAAAGGAATTCTAGTTAAAATTGATTCAATAATAGCACTATTGTACATATCACCAAATTTATTGTGAGCTTTAACTTTGAATCTATTATAAAAATTATTTAAACTTATTTTCATTGTTCTGGTATTAAACTTTGAAAATTCATCATCTACTTGAGTCATCTAAGATTTTCTCCAATTTGTCAAAAAACATTTCACCAATTATTATACTGGCATCATCACGTCCTTGTTCTTTTACCAATTCAATAATTTGATCTACATCCATTTCAACGGACAAAACCAAAGTGGGGATAAAAGTATCCTCATCCACTTTGGTTTTTAATAATTTAATTTTCAATTTTATTAAGCAACTGCACCAATTCCGTATGCATCATGTGTTTCTTGCCAACTTTCTACACAATCCATGTGACTAGTTGTATGATGAATATTTTGGTTTTCTGTTTTTGAAACTTTTCCTTTACGGTCACGATTCTGACGGGTCTTTGCTTCCTTTTTTAAAGCATTAACTTGGTATTGTTTTAGACCTGTGTAATCCGTAGTGCGTAATGAACGTGACATATTAAACTTCCTCTTTGTAAAATTAACTTAATTTGTTTAGCTTGTCGCTGTTTACAGAAATCATATTAAACATAATTATAATTTCTGTCAACAACTTTTTAAAATTAATTTCCGCCAGTGTTTTGACCTTCGTGATGATCAACTGTCAATCCTAATTTGTTATTATCATTAACAATTTGAATAACTTCTAAAGCCGTCAATGGACGGAAATCATCTGTTGCATCTAATCCAACATCAATTTGATTTGGTAATTCTTTTCCACGTAATCCGCCGTGGGTATGTCCATGAACATTAATTGAACCATGACGGCTATCTTGCCATGAACGAAATGGGAAATGACATAAAATAAATTTACGCCCGTGAAAGACTTCTACATGATATGAACCAAGAACTTCATGTTTTCCTAGTTCAGCACAAACTTGTCTTAAAATTTCTTCATTATCATGATTACCAATAACGAATTTCCAATTACCATTCAATTGTTCTAGGATTCCTTTGATAATTTCAACTCTTTTGTTTTTATTCTTTTTATTAATAAAAGCAAAATCACCATCATGATATACATCATCATCTACACCAATAAAAGAATTAAGTCTGTTAATTAACCAGTCATTTAATTCTTCATAAGTTGTTGGTCTATTACAATATTCAATGATATTTTTATGACCAAAATGCAAATCAGATGTGAACCATGTTTCTTTACCACTCATTATATATTCTCACTTTATTTATAAACTAATAGAATTCTATTATATAATATTTAATATAATATGTCAAACTTATTATTACTAAAAATAATATACCATGCGAAGCATGAAAGGCAAAGCCTTTTCTTTAAAGAATTTTTTATACTTTTTTAATATTTATATATAGTAATAATGTTCATTTTTTCTTTAAGAAAATTTAAAATATATTTATAAAACAATATTTTAAGCTGATCTATTAGCTCTTTGTGATGAATCCATTGGAAGCCAGTATTTATATGAAAAAGTAGTTGAAATATTCATAAATTGGTTTTGTGATGTATAAGACATATCCATAATTGAAATACCAAGTGGAAATGCCTCATACAGTACAACACCATATACATCTTCACCTTGATCATCTTCAATATACATCTTAATATCACTAACATACTCATCATAAAAATTTGTTGTGTTATTTGAAAAGTTCATTACAGCACCTTGCCAAATATCAAAATAACGGCGAACATCCATATCAGAATCACTATAAAAAGTAAATGTCACAGGGTCATATGAACTTGTATATGGTATTTTGAATGGCGCACTATTATGTTTAATTTCAAAAGTTTGGAATGCCCTTTGTGGGAATGTAACAGTATGAGCTTTGATATTAATTGAACCATTTTTATTGTATAGCATTTCGGCAGTTCTAATAGCACCACGTCTACTATACTGGTTTACGTCATTGACATTTGAACCACTACATCCTTTTGGCAATGTGAATTCTAATCTATACCTATTTGATTTTGCAAAACCTTTCTTAAAGTGTGATAAAAATTTCCATATTTCACCTGTTTCTTTTCTTTTATGTAATGTTGGATTTAAAGTTTCAGGATTAAATCCTGATAAAAAAGAACCAACTGCAATTTTTGAACGTAAAAATGCAAAAAGCGTATCTGATGCAAAAGATAATAATGTTGATAGAAACATGATTATTTTCTCCTTCTTTGTCTATCTGCCCATACTTCACGTGCAGTAGCTTTATTAAATTGTTGTAATGGAAGTTCACAAGCTAGTTCCCAATAATCATTACCAACAATTACGAACTTTGACATAACATGACTTGCAAGATAATTTTTATAGCAAAAGTTAATATCACTCTTAGAAATTTGCTCAAGAACTGGAACAACCTTCCGTGCATAGCTCATACCTGTTTTCGATCTATTTTTATGATGTATCATATATTTTATAATATCTTTACGTGCTTGAACTGGCATGTAGTGAAGGTTTAAGCCTGAAAACCCATTACCCCTAATATTTGTTACTAAGATCAAGGGGAATGAATCCCAATATGGTAAGGTGTCTTTATGTTTAGCATCGTATCCAAACAAAGCCATTTCACCATAGAACGGATTTTTTCTACCATGAATAGAATATAATCCTTCGGGCATTTTAGCGGTTGTTGTAATACCATTTACAGCCTTACTAAACCATCTAACAGCAGAACGCTTATCTGCCCGTTTTTGATTATCTGTATTCAAGAAAGGTTTTTTAATATCCCTTACATTTTGAATTGGTTGTTGTTTAATTGTTGCCATTTAATTTTTCCTTTCAATTATTTTGTTTTTGGAATTGGTCTACCTTTTCTAGCATATTCAGGATATAACTCATATTCCGTCATAATCACAAATTCATATCCGTTTGCCTTTGCATATTTATTTGCAGATTTCCACTTATCTTGATTTACCTGATAAGTTTTTTGTTCATTTAAAAATGTTTCTAGCTTTTTTCTACCACGTTTTTTAGGTGGTATGGTTTGGCTAAACGGTTTTATTTCAATAAGCAATTTTTTATTTGTATTGTTATTAGTTTTATAATATACAAAAAAATCCATATAATAATTTCTCATTTTATCTTCACATGATGAATAATATGGAATTACAACACCTTCTGAACTCCATTTTAAAATAGCAGGGTGTCCATCACACCACCGCATAAACTTAGTTTCCCATGATGATCTTGATGTAATATTATTATAATCTCCAATATATTTTTCTATATTATTTGGTATAAATTGAATTGGTTTTGGGTACGGTGAATTTTTCTTTTCCCCATCCAATTGTTCTATTGCATGTTTTGGGTATTTTCTTTGAGATGGATATTTATTCATCTTAATCTCCTTAATTTCTTAATATATAGAGTATTTAATCTGATTAAATATAGTTATATATTAAAGGAGATTTAAAATGGCACTATTAAGGTATCCACAAAATTTAGGGAACATTAACTTACACCCTGCTATTATGCAATTTCAATTTTTTAATAGGGATGGTTTTTTAAAGGGAAGTTTCAGTGATACAGTTCAATTATATATGCCTGAACAAGCATCTGCCCCAAGTACAGTTTCTTGGGATACTGAAAATTTTGGTATCGTTGGTAAAGCTGTTGCAGAATCTATTAGAAATGGAACATCGGCACAAGACGTACAAAGTACCATTAGTGGTGTAATGGATAGGGTAAAACACCAAGCAGGTTTTAATATTGGTGCAAAAGCAATCAATGCAGCAGGTGGCTTAATTGGAGATACTAATGTAACTGGAACTGGTTTAGGTGGTGAAATTGCAGGTAAAATTCCTAATCCATATTTAACCGCCGTGTTCCGTGGTGTAGATTTTAGGAAATTTAATTTTACTTTTAAATTCACTGCTTTACATGAAGAAGATTGTGTGACTATTAGCAATATTATTAAAACATTTAGAAAACATTCATTGCCATATTATGCTGATGAATCAGCATTTTTTAACTATCCATCTGAATGTGCTATTGCATATTTTTGGAAAGGTCAATTAAACCCATATTTACCAAGATTTAAACGAGCTGTATGTACGGGTATTGATACAGACTTTAGTTCGCAAGGTACATTTGCAACTATGCGTAATGGTATGCCTTCACATATTACTATTTCTACCAGTTGGTCAGAAGTTGAGCTTGTTACACGTCAAGATGTTGAAGATTATGGATTCTAATAATAAGGAGAATATCAATGTATTTTAAATATTATCCAGTTGTAAATTATAAAATTGGAAATGAATATAAAGAAATGTTGAATATTGTATTATCTAATAATGCAGTAGACGATATTTATAATGAACAATACTTTGACACTATGGTAATTCAAGAACAATCCCCTGAAGAACTTTCTTTTGATATATATGGTGATACTCAATATTATTGGGTATTACTATATGTTAATAAAATAGTTAATCCTTTTGAAGATTGGGTAATTACAACAGAAATGTTAGATGAATATTGTAAAGAAAAATATGGTTCATATGATGAAGTATTAAAGCCTAAATACTTTACAAATCTTAAAACAAAACAAATTATTGTTGGAGTAGAAGAAGAAAGAATTTATAAAGAATGGGAAGATACTGGCGAAGTTCCAATTAATTATAGTATGACAACAATATATGAATATGAACAGGCAATAAATGACCGTAAACGATATATACGTTATGTGCCTGTAGCAAAATTACTTTCATTTGTTGATTTATTTGAGAGTGCAATTAAGGAGTTATAATTATGCTAGGTGGATTAAGAACATTTAGAGTAGTAATTGAAAATATGGATGTAACTGATGCTGTTATTGGTGTTAAGGTATTCCAGTCAATTTTAGAGCCATCTTGGACAGCACAAGTATTCTTTCAAGATTCTGCCGATCTAATGAATACAATTCCAATTGTTTCAGGTTCAAAAATAAAAATTATGTTTGAAACAAGGCACGGCGTAGAAACTGATATGAAGAAAGAATTCAAATTTGTTATATATCGTGTTGGTGATAAAAACATGCAAAACCAAAAGAATATGATGTATACGGCTTATTGTGCATCAAAAGAGTTTGTTACGAATTTAACTACCCGTGTATCACGAAATTTTAAAAACACAAAGATGACTGATGCTATTAGACAAGTTTGTAAAGAAGTTTTTCCTGATATTAGTATTGTTGGAACGCCGTGTGATAATAATGCAAATTTAATTATACCTAATTGGACTCCTTTCAATTCTATTGGTTGGATGATGAAAATGTCTCATAGTGCATCTGTAGCAGATTATCTTTTTTATCAGACTGATGATGAAGAATATACTTTAGATACAATTAATGCAATATTTAAAAAAACTGCAACTACAAATAGTTTACGAGTAAGACCTGCAAACGTAACTCAGAACCCAAATGATGTTTATAATATTTTTAAATATAACTATGAATATGCAGATGCTTCTGCAAATTTGGCAACTGGATATTATGGTAATACATTAAAGACATTTGATTTTAGAACAAAGAAAATGGATGTAAACGTATATAAAACAAAAGAGAAAAAGAATTGGACAACGGCGTTTGATAATGCAGAACAATCTATGGTTACATTTAAAGCTAAAGCAAAGGGTGTAAATGGTGATTCTAGTTCTCCTTCTGATGATGCAAACATTTGGCTTCAATCAAGATTTGCATCACTTCTTTCTATTGAACAAATTAGATTGATTGCACAGACGGCAGGTTCAGTAGGTACATATAAATGGTTAGGTAAATGCGTAAATGTAGATGTACCAAATCAAAGTACATTAAATGAAGCCCCTACTGACCAAAAATCAAAGGGAAGTTATTTAGTTAGATCAATAGTGCATTCTATTGATAGACAAACTTATGTGACAAACTTTGAACTTGTTAAAAGGAGTTTTAATTAATGAGTACACAAAACATTAGGTCACGTAGAGATAATTCATTTACTAATGGTGATTATGTATGGTTTGTTGGTGTTGTTGTAGATGTTAATGACCCTGAAATGGATGGTCGAGTTAAAGTTAGAATTATGGGATACCATCCTGATGCAGAAGGGCAAATTGCAGTTGGTGATTTGCCGTGGTCACAAGTTGAAACGGATGTTATGAGTGCATCTACAAATGGAATAGGTACAGCACCACACGGATTAATAAAAGATTCATATGTAAAAGGTCACTTTTTAGATGGTAATGATGCACAGCTTCCTATGGTTACTGGTACGTTTGCAGGGGTAGGAGATATACATGATTTAGTCAAGGGTAAAAATACGATTAAAAAAGCCCTATTAAGTGCAGGTGGTATTAAAGAACCTAAGACAGCATATAACGCAAAATATCCACATAATAAAGTAACTACTACTACATCAGGACATGTAATAGAAATTGATGATACGCCATCGGCTGAACGTTTGCATATATATCATAAATCAGGCTCATTTATAGAATGGTTTCCTGATGGAAAAGTTGTATACCGCCATAAAGGAGAAACATTTTTATTGACGGAAGGCAATTGTTCACAAATCACACAAGGTAACTATAAGCACTTTATTAGTGGTAATTATGAAGCTCAAGTAGGTGGTTCATATACCCTTAAAGTTAGTGGTTCAGGAAATATGCAGTTTGGAAGTACGCTAAATATTAAGACAGGCTCATCAACAAACATTACAGCCAGTGGAAGTATGAATTTGAAAGCAGGTGCAACTATGGTATGTAAAGCATCAAGAATTAACTTAAATTAAAATAAATATAATGGAGAAAATTATGAATAAAGGCGCAAGAAAAATTAAGATTGAAGAATTAAAAAGCCTTGTTGAGAAAGTAGAATACAAACTGATTGAAAATACAACATTGACAATTTGTGTTTTACATATTGTTGGTGGTTTTACAGTAACTGGAACATCAGGAACTATTGACCCAAGTGGTTTCGATAAAGAAATGGGTGAAAAAATTGCATATAACAATGCATTTGATCAACTTTGGATGCTTGAGGGATATTTCAGAATTCGTTTCCTTGATGAAGTTAGATTTAAAACATTTGAATCTATCAATCAGACATTTGATAATTACTCGGTTTAAAAATTTGATAAATACAATTATATATAATAAAAGGAGAATAACTAATGGCTAGTGCAACTACATCAGATTGGCTATATAAAAAGTACATGAACTTCATTTTGCGTAAACAAGCATATGCGCCTGATGATAAAGTTTATATTGCTTTATTTACAAAAGAACCAAATACAGCAGGGTTAGGTGGAACTGAAGTTGAAATTAACTCATCAACAAAGTATGCCCGTGTTGAAATTATTAATAGTGCAAGTGCATGGACAGACCCTGATGCAGGTGGTGCTACGTTAGAAATGTCAAATGTTGCTGAAATTACTTTTCCAGTGCCAGGGACCTCTTGGGGTACGATTGTTGCCGCAGGCATCTATAATCAGGCTACTGGTGGGGATTTAATGTGGATTGGTAAGATTGGTACATCAAAACCCGTTCAGGCAGGTGATGGTGCGCCACGTATTTTACCTAATCAGCTTAAAATCAGCCGTGCGCAATGTTAATTTTATAAAATTAAATCCGTTAAACAATTGTTTAACGGATTTTTTTGTTTTATGTATTGACAACATAATAAGAATTTGTTAATATGTATAACATGTTTAATAAGGAGTTAATTTCGTGATGCGTATTTTTGATTTAATTTTAATTGTGTTGATTACTTTAGGTTATTATATCGGTAGTATTTCTATTGATATTAATGGAAGTCGTTTTGTGAAAGAACCAAGTACAATGTGGTTAATGAAACTAAAAGAAGACAAACAAATTGTACTAGATGAAAGTGGTAATATTAAGCTTGTAGATAAGACTGTAGAAGGCAAAAAATAATGAAGAATTTTATTGGTGGTCTATTTCTTGGTGCAATCCTTGCATTAATTCCTGCCGTTGTATGGTGGGTTATTATTTCAGTAATTGCTTTTGTTATTATGAAAAGTGGCGGTGATGTTACATGGATTAATGGTATTAAACCTACTGTTATATGGATAGTTTATATCTTCTTTACATCAGTATTTACGCTACAATTTACTTTTTTTGGAAAAACTTTAAGTAAGTTGAATAATGGACGAAAGTGAATTAGAAAAATCAATATATGATTATATTGCTAATAACATGGATAAACTAATAGATGAAATTAATAAGCCATCTATTAGATTACCTAGAAAACTTAATCGTACAGAACGGCGAATGTTTATAAAATTTGCAGGGTGTGTATTAGAAGGTATAGATGAATAAAATTTTAATCACATTATTATCAATTGTATTTCTTAACGGGTGTGCAAAGCCACAATCTGAACAGCAATATATTGATATAAATATAAATAAAAACACTGTTTGTATTGAGAATGTAAGTTATATTTCATTACCAAATGGAATAACAGTTCAATATAAATCAGATGGTTCAATTAAAACATGTTAAGAATTAAGCCACTTAAATATAAGTGGCTTTTTAAATAGCTAAATAAATAAAAGGTCAATAATAATGAGTATCTAAAATATAAGTATTGTGCAAATTATAAATTATGCACTTGCTTCAAAGTAATCAATCTATTTAAAGGAGTAGTGAAATGAATCAAGGAACAACACGTTTAAAACCATATAAAGGTTATGTGGGCAATATTAAGCTTGATTTTGAAAATAAAGTTTATTATGGATATATACAAGATATATCTATGGAAATGATTTATGATGCAGAAACGCTAGAAGATTTACAAGAAGAATTTGAAATGTGTGTAAATGAATATTTGCGTATGAGTGGTATTGAAGATCGTCTTATTATTATAAATAAAGAAAATAAGGAGAAATAATTATGAAGGCATTGGGTTCATATTTGGTAGTTGAACATTCATTAGGAAAAGAAGAAAACGGCTCTACTGGTATTATTCTATCTGTGGAAGGTGAAAAAGCTGAAAAACGTGGTATTGTAAAATCTATTGGCACAAATGTTACTAGTGCAATGGAAACAGGGTTAAAAGAAGGTGATGTTGTTTGGTTCACTGCATATGATCTTGTTATTAAAGATGTTGGAGATAACAAATTAATTGCAGTACATATTAAAAATGTTGTTGCAGTAGAATAACATAAATGCTATCATTCTTTTTAAGAATGGTAGCTTTTTTATGCCTAAATTTTTTGGAGAGAAAAATGAAAATTTTTAATATTGTTATGAGTACACATGCACCAAATGGAGATGTTTATAATGAAACATTGCTATCTTTAGATGGTTGTCCTGATATTAAAGATAAGAAACGAATTCTTTTTTTAATTAAAGATAGATCACCTGATATGTATGATTATAACCTACTGGAATCGCAATTAGATGAATTGTTGAAAAAAGGTTATAGTGACAATTTTGAAATTGAACCACGTGAAGTTTATTCATTGTAATATTGAAGGTTATTATGTTTGATTTAACTAAAGCAGAATTACAAAATTCAATCAACCAAACATTTGTTTTGAAAGATCGAGGTTTTAGAATAAAGTTCAAAACATATGATGAACGTAGTGGCGGAATTCGTTATAGCTATTACAATAGTCAAAATAATCCTAAAGTTCGCCGTGAATGGTGGATTTGGGATATTGAATTTGAATTTATGGGAAATAAAATAGGTGAATTTGGCGGTGGGTTTAATTTGGTAGATATTCAAAATAAACTTAATATCAGTGCGTCTAATTTCATCAGAAATACTTATAAGGATTTTATATAATGTTAAAATATATTAAGGCTGAATTATTTATGCAATTTGAAGAATGTATTTATGATGTTCTTTTACATGGTTGCAATTGTTTTTGTGATATGGATTCAGGATTTGCACGGCATGTAAGGCTTTTGTACCCAAATGTTTATCAAGCAGATTGTGCAACTGAAAAGGGTAATATAGATAAATTGGGTACTTATTCATTTGCAAATACTGAACATGGTATTATTGTTAATATGTATACACAATATCACGGCGGAGAGAATTTTGATATTGGTGCATTTAAAAAGGCTATGCAAAATATATCTAAAGAATTTTCTAAAGATTATAAACCCAAAAAAATATGTATGCCTAAAATTGGTACTGGTATCGGCGGTGGTAATTGGGATGATATTGAAAAAATTCTTAAAGATGATTTTTCACATTTAGATATTACCGTATTTGATTACACACCAAGAAATAATCAACTATATTAAATTGGAGATTTATAATGATAAAAATTAGTATAAAAGGTGATATTATCAGTGGTTTTAAAGATGGTTCATATAGTGGACTAGTTCACGGATGTAACTGTTTTTGTAACATGGGAAAAGGGCTTGCTCCACAAATTGCAAAAAATTTTCCTGATGCATTTAAAGCCGATCAAAAGACGGGATTTGGTGATAAAACTAAGTTGGGTAACTATTCAACTGGAAAAAGTAAATATGGTGATATTATTAATGCTTACACACAATATAACTATGGTTTTGGTAAAACGAACTGTGATTATGAAGCAATAAGAAATGTTTTCACTAAGTTGAATACAGACTATAAAGGTAAGGTTTTGTGTATACCTAAAATTGGTGCAGGGTTGGCAGGTGGTGACTGGAAGAAAATTAAAAAGATTATTAATGAAGTCACTCCTGATATTGAAATTGATGTTTTTTATTTATAGGAATAATTTGTTTATGATTTATGATAGTTATGAAACACAAAATAAAATACTTATTTTAGAAAAATTAAAAAATGTATATTACGTTTCATTATCAGAAGGAAATAATGAGATAATTCTTTTTTCGTCTGATAATAAAAATAGTGCAATTTATGCATTTGAAGACTATCTTTCTTTATTAAAGAGATATGTCTAGTGCTAGATAAATTTATTGAAATTGAAAATAATTTACATAATTTAATATCATATCATTATAGCCCATTTGAATATGATCAACCAAATTACAAAAAAGTAATTGAAAATAGACCTAAAAGAGATACACACGACAATTCATATCTTGGATTGTGGTCATGCACGTTTCCAAGTTTTTTTAAAGGTGATAACGGGTTTGGAACTTTTGTATATAAAATTATATATAAACCTGAAATAAAAGTTGGTTTTATAAGAAGTTATGATTTTAAAAGGTATTGTGATGGTATAGAATTTCCCGAACAATATATTGATGAACATTATAAATATACCAAAATGGGTTATGATGTAATTGTTATTCTTGATAAATTTATTGGGAATGGATTACAATTACATTTAGGCGAAATAATAACTTTAAATTTAGATTGTATTGATGTATTTGAGCGTGTAGAATGTAAAGATATATCAGATTATACATATTATATTTAATTGGAGAACATTATGGATATGACAGTCTTAAAGGGAAAAATTGTTATTTTCCCATTTGGAACTAATAAATTTCGTGGAATTCGTGTTGAAAATGAAACACCTAAAAAATTCGAATTTGACTTGTATAAAGAAATGCCTATGGAATATAAACCAAAGCCATATCAAATTATGAAGAATACTATCATTCATGTAACAGAAGATAAAGATGAAGCAATTAAAATTCTGAACGATCTTAAATTAAAATCGGATAATCTTTTAGAAGCAGAAAATCTTTTTAGAAGTACAGTTAAAAGCCATACAAATACAGGAAATTAAAATGAAACAAACAAATTTAAACAAATACATTGGCTGTATTGTTGGGTGTGCTATTGGTGATGCTTATGGTATGCCTTATGAATTCCGAACACGTGGAACTTTTAAAACAACTGGTGAAATGATTGCAGGTGGTGCATTTAATTTACCAAAAGGTTACTATACCGATGATGCCAGTCAAGTATTGTGTTTGGCAAATTCTTTAATTGAAAATGACGGCGTTTTGGTCAAAGAAGACCTAATGAAAAAATTACGAGATTGGTATATTGATGGGTATATGTCATCTACTGGAAAATTTATTGATGTTGGAAATCAAACTCGAATTGTATTAGACCAATTTGATTATGATGGAACATATGTATTAATGGATGATGATAGTCAATCAGGTAATGGCTCATTAATGCGTATTGCTCCAATTCCACTAGTTTTCTCACTGGAAAATATCCCAAGTAATGCACTTAAATCAAGTTATGTTACACATGCTAGTGAAAAATCTATTACTTGTTGTATCAACTACTCAATTTTAATTAAACATGCCCTGAATGGATGGAGTAAAGACGAAATTAAAGAATACTCTAAATTTGATTTAAAAGATGGGCAGTTCAAATCTAATGGATATGTCGTTGATAGCTACAATACAGCACTTTATTCATTCTTTAATACTGATTCATTTGAAGATTGTATTATTATGGCTACAGAATTTGGTAGTGATGCCGATACAAATGCATGTATTGCAGGTATGCTTGCAGGGGCTTATTATGGAATTGAAAATATTCCTGAAAAGTGGAAAAAAGACTTAAAAGATTACGATTTGTTTGTCAAAACCGCAGAACAACTTTATTTTATCAAGGAATAATATTATGAATAAGATTATTTTAATTGAGCCAGTTTTAGACTATTGTGTATGTGATATTAAACGTTATGTTCGATCATCAGGAAAAACACATTATCATATTCCACTGGTAGATTCAGGATTAGCCGATGATTATACAAATAAAGAACGCCGTGTTCATGAAGATAATGTATTTGCAATTCTTGATGAAAAACATGTTGACCTTGCCAAATCTTTTAATGCAAAAATGAAGAACTTGCATATTAAATTAAGTGAAGATAAGAAAAAGTTAATTGAAGAATTTAAAACAGCTATTGGTGAATTATGAATATTATTGAAAATGCCGATGTTATCTTTCATAGAAAGTTGAGTGATATTACCCAAAGTGATTATATTATTAGATTTGAATATATCTGTAGACAACATGCATTTTATGAAGAAGATTGTTTGAGTATCAACTATGGCTTATTTGATTCTAATACAAATAATCCTTTATATGAAACAAAAGGAAATAGTCAACTATATTTACATACATTCATGAAAGAAATTAAGCTTGCATTGAAGCTTGATAGTTTTGACTTTCCTGAAAAAGTTATGGATAAGTTAGACAGAAATAATAGATATTTAAGTGCGTTTAAAACTATTTATAGTATTATTAATACTTTAGATTTAGAAGATTTTGGTTTTGAGTATAAAAGAAAGAAATTTATTATCGAGCATTGTGTTATCTAGGAAATGATTTTATGGATGTTATTTATCATGTACCAATGAATAAACTAATTGACTTTGATTATCATATCAAAGTCAATTTTAAACTAATTTATGGGCGTTTATATTTTGACTATTCAATATGTGATGTAGATGGTGGTGCATTTTATAGATATAGTGATAAAAGAGTATTTGATTTGTATACCTTTAAGCGTGATATTAATGCACTAACTTCTAATAATAAAGCCACAAAATATGAAAAAGATAATATTAATGAAAAGATGATGGAATTTAATCAAGTTATTAGGTATATAGATCAATATCCAAGTAAATGTATGGAATATATATATTCATTATATGATTATGAATTTAATTATGCACAAAGCAAAT
>JACCDV010396248.1_pt1 | contig 24229 bp, 26 predicted proteins | sample 7446131 | NCBI WGS metagenome assembly JACCDV01 (sample SAMN15323448, study PRJNA562643) | freshwater metagenome | isolation source: river surface water | place: USA:Blue River Watershed | collected 2017-08-17
GGCAAGAGCGGCGCGATTCTTTCGAGTTGGCCATTTCTGTTTCTCATCATCATTGCGATTCTGGGCAATGAACTGATTAAGAATCGCGGGCAGCAGCTCGTCTTTAATCTCTTTGCGTATTTCGTTGGACTCTTCTCTTTTATGGTGCTCCAAGTCCCAGTCCTCAGTGGTCATATGGGCGGTTGGATATTTTTTGGTTCGGGACTCTTGGCCCTCTTGGGTGTCTACATTGTCATTCAATTACTGACCTTTATTATTCCAAATTATCTTCTCCTCGAGATGCGGAAAATTGTCTTTGTGATTCTTGGTACGTTTGTGGTCTTTCAGGGTCTCTATATTACGAACATCATTCCGCCCATCCCACTGTCACTCAAAGAAATTACGATTGCTCAATCAGTAGTACGGGTTGGTAGTGATTATGAGGTGGTTTATGAGCCAGCACCCTGGTGGCAGTTCTGGGTGCGAGTACATGAGACTTTCCATCCCGCGACTGGGTCCGTAGCCTGCTTTACTCGAGTCTTCGCCCCGACCAAACTCTCAACCGAAATCCAACATGTATGGGAGTATAAAGACCCCAAGACCGGGAAGTGGATACATCATTTTAGTCTGCCATTTCCGATTGTCGGTGGGGGAGAAAATGGGTACCGCGGCTTTACGGCTATTTCAAGTTATCAAGATGGTACGTGGCGCTGTCGCGTGACCACCAAGCGTGGCCAGGTGATTGGTCAGCAGGTCTTTACGATTGATTCGAGTGAAAAACCAGCTCGCACCGAACGACGCGTTGAGTAGTTCATAATTTAGGGTTTTCTGTTATAGTGTGCCCATATGGAAGCTGTTATCCGTGCCGCAATTACTGATGTACTCAAGGAACTTGGTCTCCCCGAGGCAGTTTTTACTATTGAACACCCGAAGATTCTTGATCATGGTGACTACGCGTGTAACGTAGCAATGGTGTTGGGTAAGCAGGTGGGCCAATCCCCGCGAGAGATCGCACAGCAGCTTCTCACAAAGCTTGACGGTCAGATTGAGTATGTCGATAAGATGGAAATTGCTGGTCCAGGTTTTTTGAACTTTTATCTCAGTCGTGACTTCTTCTCTGCTGAAGCTGCACGCGTCCTGGAGGAAGGAGCTGGCTGGGGCGAACACGATGCTGAAGTTGATGAGGTCGTGCTGTTTGAATATACGAGCCCAAATCTTTTTAAACCACTCCATATCGGAAACTTGGTGGGAAATATTATTGGTGAATCCTTCACCCGTTTGTTTGAAATGGCTGGTGCCGATGTCCGTCGCCTGAACTATCCATCTGATATTGGTCTTACGGTAGCGAAGGGAGTCTGGGGTCTTAAGACAACTGGCAGTGACCCGAGCGATATTGCTGCTCTGGGGAATGCGTATCGCTTAGGTAACGAGGCGTACGAAAATGACGAAGCTGCCAAGGCTGAAATTGAAAGCATCAACCGCGCTCTCTATGCCCGCACGGACGAATCCCTTAATACGCTCCGCGATGCTGGTATTGCGACGTCTCGTCGTAGTCTCACCGCGCTGTGCGAACTTCTCGGGACACACTTTGATACCGAGATTACCGAAAGTCAGGCGAGTGCACCTGGTACCGAAATAGTGAAGGCGCATATTGGCACGGTCTTTACCGAGAGCGAAGGAGCGGTGGTGTACCAAGGCGAGAAAGTTGGCCTCCATACGCGAGTCTTTCTGAACTCCCAAGGCCTCCCAACGTACGAAGCGAAGGATGTTGGACATTTTACCCTCAAGCAGCAGGCCCATCCTGATTGGACACAGTCCATCATTGTGACCGGTAACGAACAAACCGAATACTTCAAGGTACTCTATGCCACCCTCCGTGAACTATTTCCTGAAATTGCTCAGAAAAACCTCGAACATATCCCAACTGGCTTTTTGACCCTCACGACTGGCAAGATGTCTTCACGTAAGGGTAATGTCCTCACCGGTGAATCACTCTTTGCTGAGGTCGCCGAGGCAGCACGCGAACGCGCAAGTGAGAGTCGCGCTGACGATGTGGACAAGCTCGCCAACCAGTTGGCCGTCGCCGCTATCAAATACCAGATACTCCGGTACAGTGTTGGATCAAATATTGTCTTTGATAAAGAGAAGGCGCTGTCTTTTGAAGGGGACTCTGGTCCGTACTTGCAGTACACCTACGCGCGCTGTCTTTCAGTGCTCGAGAAGGCCAAGGCGGTAGGGGTCGAGCCACAGCTCGCGCCAGCGCCGGAGACCCCATACGTCCTTGAACGTCTCTTGTATCGTTTTCCTGAAGTCATTGAAGAAGCGCTGGCCGAACGAGCACCACATACTGTAGTGACCTTCCTTACTGAACTGGCTGGAGAATTTAACTCCTTCTACGCCCATGAGATGATTGCTGACAAAAACGATAGCAACGCTCCATACAAAGCCTTGCTGACCAGTGCAGTGGCAATCACTCTCAAGAACGGTCTCTGGGTCCTCGGTATCGAAGCACCAGAGCGACTGTAGATTTGCAAAAATAAAGATTACTGATAGTCTTCGGTGGGTTGCAGAAAAAGTGGCGGGAGGCAGCATGGCGTGGTGGCAGGAACTATTCGGCTTCGAATTTTGGGCCTATCTCGGGTGGCAGTTTTACCTCGAGACGCTCATGTGGCAAATCCCTGAGGATGATCCACCCGATGGCGGAATCCCAAACGAGGTCGCGTACGCGGCCCCGTTTTAGAACTTGACGGTACTATTGGCGGGTGTACGATTGTTATCAACCGTCTGGCAAAGAGGCAGGGGCGGTTGTCCAAAAGGAGGAGGACATGTCGGGCGATCTCTTTATCTGGTCTGGACTTATTTCTATCGCCGGTCTTGGTATACTGGCGGCAATCAAGAAATGGGGCTGAAGCAATCAGTCCTAAAATGAGGCAAGAACTCGAGCGGTCCATGGTTCCCATGGCCGCTTTTAATATATACAATTACATCTACTGTGGTACTATGCGAAGTGCCGGCCTGATATGTCGGTGCAAGATTTCTTGCATTAATAATGTCTGATATACATTTCATATTTTTATGTCTAAACAACACGGTCGTGAAAACGACACCGTAGCGGTTGAAACTGCTGCACAGAAGAGTGACGTCGCCCTGCGCGAAGAGACTATCCTCGCGTTCTGGCAAGAACACGATATTTTTAATAAAACACTAGCGACTCCAGCGGGCGAAGCACCAATTGGGGACTACATTTTTTACGATGGTCCGCCGTTTGCGACAGGGACACCACACTACGGGCATATTCTCGCGAGTACTATCAAGGATGCTGTTCCGCGCTTTTGGACGATGCGTGGCTATCGCGTTCCTCGCAAGTGGGGGTGGGACTGTCATGGGTTGCCACTTGAGAACCTCATTGAGAAGAAACTTGGCTTAGCAACGAAGCGTGATATCGAAGACTACGGCGTGAAGAACTTCAACGAAGCCGCTCGCGGCACCGTGATGGAGTATGCCGACTATTGGAAGATGGCCATTCCGCGCATGGGACGCTGGGCTGACATGGAGAACGACTACAAAACGATGGACAGTACCTACACTGAAAGTGTGTGGTGGGTATTTTCTGAACTGTACAAAAAGGGCCTTGCCTTTGAGGGCTTCAAGACCATGCACCTCTGCCCGCGCTGTGGGACAACCCTCTCTAACTTTGAGGTGAATCAGGGCTACAAAGACATCAAAGATATTGCGGTGACCGTGAAGCTGCCACTCCTTGATGGCGTCGGGCAGGTGACCGACACCTCACTCCTCGTGTGGACGACCACACCATGGACACTGCCGGGGAATCTTGCGGCCGCGATCAATCGTGAGTTTGATTATGTGAAGGTGAAGGTCGAAAATGAATACCTCGTCATAGCTAAAGGTCGTCTTGCCCAGCTTGGTGACGCCGCGTATGAAGTGGTAGAGGAAATGAAAGGCGAGTCACTGATTGGGCGCTCGTACCAACCACCATTTCCATTTATGGCCGGACAGATTTTTGACCAGACTAACGCCTGGAAGATTTGGCATGCCGACTATGTCGAACTCGGCGAAGAGGGGACCGGTGCCGTCCATATCGCACCCGCCTACGGTGAAGACGACATGCAGCTGGCGAAGGCTAATAATGTTCCAATCGTGCACCACGTCGATGAGAGCGGTCGCTTCAAGGACTGGGTGACTGGCTTTAACTGTGCCTTGGTAAAACCAAAGGATGATGACACGTCTGGTGTCGATCACAAAGATACCGATATCGAAATATTGAAGTCGCTCCAGGCCGCGGTCAAGATTTTCAAAAAAGAAAATATCACGCACAGCTACCCACATTGTTGGCGCTGCGATACACCACTGCTTAACTACGCGACTACCTCGTGGTTCGTGAATGTACCAAAGATCAAAGACGAACTCGTCGCGGTCAACAACGGTGTCCACTGGGTCCCAGAACACGTCGGGCAAAACCGCTTTGGTAAGTGGCTCGAGGGGGCACGTGATTGGGCGATTTCCCGTCAGCGGTACTGGGGAGCACCACTCCCAATTTGGAAAAATCCGACGACCGGTGAAGTGAAAGTGATTGGCTCACTTAAAGACCTGCAATCGTACGTACGAAAGAGTGGGAACACCTATACCATCACTCGTCATGCCGAGGCTGAGAGTAACCGCACTGGTGTCATTGATGCTATCAAAGACGAAGCCAATCATTTGACTGAAACCGGAAAGTCACAAGCCAAAGCCACTGCTGATGCGTTACGTGCCAAAAGTATCACTCGGATCGTGCATTCTGGGATGACTCGGGCGCGGGAGACGGCTGAATTAATTGCGGCCGAACTTGGTCTTTCTGCCAGTGCGATTGAAGCCGATGAACGACTCCAGGAATTTAAGGTAGGTACAGAATGGGAAGGAAAGACCTGGACCGACTTCAATGCGCAGTTTGCTACCGAAGAAGAAAAGTTCAGACATACTTTCCCGGGTGGTGAGAGTCGTTATGATTTATTGAAGCGTGTGGGGCAATGGCTGTATGCATTTGAAGCTGCTCATGCAAACGAACATACTCTTGTTATTGGCCATGGCAGCTCACTCTTCGCGCTTGAGGCCGTTGCTCGGGGGGCTAATCATGATGAAATGATGTCTCTGAAGAAACAAGGGTATCTCAAAAATGCCGAAGTGCGCGATTTGCCGTTTACACCAGTACCGCACAACGACCTCTACCAGCTTGATTACCACCGTCCATACATTGATGAGATCGAACTCTTTGATACCGATGGCACGAAGCTCGAGCGTATCAAAGATGTCTTTGATTGTTGGTTCGAATCAGGTTCGATGCCATACGCGCAGCACCACTACATGGGAGAGAATCCGGATGAGTTTGCCCCGAAGTGCTTCCCGGCGCAGTTCATTGCCGAAGGACTTGATCAGACCCGTGGCTGGTTCTACTCACTCATTGTTCTCGGTACCGCACTCTTTGGCCGGTCGCCGTATGAGCACGTGATTGTAAATGGCCTCGCGCTTGCCGAAGATGGCAAGAAGATGTCGAAGAGCCTCCGTAACTATCCAGACCCAATGGAGCTCGTTGACCGAGTGGGGGCGGACGCTATCCGCTACTACATGATGTCTGCACCAATCATTCGGGGTGAAGACCTTAACTTTAGTGAGAAGGAAGTAACTGAACAGCAGCGCAAAAATATTGGTCGTTTGCACAACGTGCTCGCGATGTACGAGATGTACGCTGATGGTACCAAAGCTGATGGAGTATCGAGCAACGTCCTCGACCGCTGGATTGTCTCACGTCTCAATCAATTGATTGGGGAAGTGACCGCCGGCTACGAGAGTTATGAACTGGATAAAGCGACCCGACCACTGGCTGACTTTATCGATGATGTGTCCGTATGGTATCTTCGTCGTTCCCGTGAACGCTTGAAGAGTGATGATGTTGCGGACAAGGCCCTCGCGCTCGGAACCCTCCGTTACATCCTCAGGGAACTCGCCAAAGTAATGGCACCAGCGATGCCTTTCTATGCTGAGTACCTCTACCGCGCGGTACGCGATGAGAGTGAAGCAGAAAGCGTCCACCTGACCAAGTGGCCAGAGGGTGGGGAAGTTGATATTGCACAGCTGGATATGATGAATAAAACCCGTATGACAGTAACTATAGGTTTGGAAGCTCGAACTCGAGCAGGAGTCAAAGTTAGACAACCGCTACAAAAGCTAACTATCAATGGGGATCGGGCTGTACTCAGTGAAGAACATATTGAGCTTATTAAAGATGAGCTAAATATTAAAGATGTAGCGTTTGATCGTACTATTGGGGAAGATGTGAAATTAGACACTACTCTCACACCAGAACTTATCGCGGAAGGGGCCGTGCGCGAACTCATGCGCGCTATCCAGGATATGCGCAAGACAGCTGACCTCACTCCGAGCGATATTGTGACGCTTACTGTCGAGACTGATGCTGCCGGAGAGGCTGCCATTGGTGGTCACCTCGAGACCATCCTCAAGACAGTGAATGCCACGGCACTCAACTTTGGTCCAACTGAGGGAACTGAAGTCTCAGCGGGTGACTATCACTTCAAAGTATCGTTTACGAAGTAGGGAACAGAGTATAGAAACCGCCCGAATCACGCAGTGATTCGGGCGGTTTCGTCTCTGGTATAATTACCAATGATGTCGTACCAGACTTACATTACGGATGCGGTGGTGGTGGGGAGCTATCATTCCAATACTGCGGATAAGTCGTACCTGCTCTTCACCGAGCGTGCCGGGATGCTCTATGCCACCGCCCGGAGTGTCCGCGAAGAGCGGAGCAAACAGCGCTACGCCTTGCAGGACTTTTCGCATATCACGGTGACTTTGGTCAAAGGCAAAGCTGGCTGGCGGATTGGGAGTGTGGAGGCCTACGAGAATTTTTATGCTGATGCCGCCTCCCGCCAGGCCCGGGGGAGTATCGTCCGCCTCACGAAGACCTTGCGCCGCTACGTGCAGGGTGAGGTATCGGATGAGAATCTCTATAGAACCTATGTCGAATCGCTGTCCCTCCTAGCAACAGAATGCGAAGCGCGTACCGCCTATGAACGCTGTGCCGAAGTCCGGCTCTTGTCGCATCTCGGCTACGTAGCGAGTGATGCAGTCCTCGCACCCCTCCTTTCAACCTCCCTCCATGACCTTTCCCCAGCCGTCGTCGGGGAACACGAAGCAGTACTGGAATCGCTCTATCGTGGCGCACAGGCTGTCAGTCACCTCGAACATTAGTGAGAGACGATGTTATACTGAATAGCATATGTCAGGTATTAAAGATCAAGCTGAGCTTGATGAGATGCGAAAGCGTCTCTATGAGCGTGGTGGCCAGCCGCGCGCGACAACGCGGGTGAATCTCACCACCGAAGAACCAACCACGGTAGCGCGTGGGTGGCAGGCGCCCGTGGTGCCCGTTAAAGCACCGGTACCACCACCGCAAGTGGCCGCCGTGCCCTTGGTGCCAAAGCGCAAAAAGACCTACCGTACGATTATTTTATTAGCGACGGTGGCGATATTTGTGCTCGTCCTTGGGGTCACTGGTCTCTACATGTTCCTCGGTAACAATCAGATTTCAAATGAGAACATCTATGTCTCAATCTCCGGTCCGATTACTGTTGGTGGAGGCGAGACCTTGCCGCTTGAAATCAAGATAGAAAACAAAAACACCGTCTCTATCGAAGGCGCCGTCTTGATTGTAAATCTTCCACCGGGTACAAAATCAACTGAAGAGAATCCACGTGACATGCTCGAGGAGCGTGTCTCTATCGGCACTGTGGGCGCCGGCGAAGTAATTACCGTACCACTTAATGCTGTGGTGTTTGGGGAAGAGAATCAAGACCGTCAGGTGAAGTCGACCATCGAGTATCGCCTCCGTGGTTCAAACGGCACCTTCTACAAGGAATCAGAACCGTTCAACTTCAAGATTAACTCTTCACCGGTCGTGATGCGGATTAATACCTTAAAGAAAGTCTCAGCTGGGCAGGAAATTGAGGTTGAACTAGTCGTACAATCAAATGCGTCAGCGCCGCTCAAGGACATCTTAGTCCAAGCCGACTACCCAAACAATTTTGATTTTAGTCGATCAGAACCAAATCCGATGTATCGTGAGAGTGCATGGTTGCTCGATGAGATAAAACCAGAAGAAACCAAAACCATCAAAATCCGTGGCGTCATTGTTGGTCAGCAGGCCGAGGAGTTCCAAATCAAGTTTAGTGCTGGAACCCCGAAGCCTGAAAATCAATTTGAGATTGGCTCCATCCTCACGATTGCCAATGCCGACTTTGTCATTGAGCAACCGTTTATTAATGTTGGCCTCAGTGTAAACGGTACCGAAAGTGAGATTGTGACTGCAAAGACCGGAGCCGTGACTAGTGTCAATATCACCGTTCGTAATACGCTTACCGATACGCTCTACGATATGGCACTTGAAGTAAAAGTAGCCGGTAACGTACTTGTCCGTGATCGGGTGGATGTGCAAAATGGCTACTACGACTCAACAAAAGATGTCATCCGCTTTGATCCTTCTGGTAATGATGATTTGGCCCAGGTGTCTCCAGGGGAAACCAAGAACTTTTCATTTACCCTCGACCCAGGGAGTGAGACGAATACCCCATCGTTTACCCTCAATGCCAATGCGTACGCTCGCCGTGTGTCTGAATCCGCTGCAACCGAACAGCTGGTCGGTACCGCAAAGTCTGAGGTCAAGTTCACTTCAGCGGTACGTATTAATCGTGAGCTCGGTCGCGGTACCGGTTCTTTTGCTGAGACCGGTCCATTCCCACCAGTGGCTGACCTCGCCACCACGTACACCGTAACCCTGATAGCAGGAGCCGGTGGGAATGATGTGACCGGTGCGACAGTCGCGACCGCGCTCCCACAGTATGTCTCTTGGCAGAATCAATCAGCTGGAGATGGTACCGTCTCGTTTAATCCGGTCTCAAAAGAAATCATTTGGTCTATTGGTGATATTGATGCCGGCAAGGAAAAACAAATGAAGTTCCAAGTGAGTCTCCTTCCTAGTCAGACTCAGATTGGCAGTGCGCCGGCTATTTTGGCCGCTAGCCGCTTCCGCGCTACCGACCGCTTTACGGGTGATGTAGTTCGCGCCGATTCAGCACCAGTCTCAACTGAGCTCTCGACCGAAGCCGGTTTCGAAAAGGGGAATGGGATAATCCGCCGCACCGTTGGTGCTGCAGCCGAATAGGTTTACAAAAAGCCGCCTCGCCAAAAGCTTTTGGCGAGGCGGCTTTTTTGTGGTACAACAGTACCTGTAACTATACGTATTATGTCTTTAGAAAACACCACCCCAACTGCTGTCACGATGGATAAAATCACTGCGCTGTGTAAGCGTCGCGGGTTTGTCTTTCAGGGCTCTGATATCTATGGCGGGCTCAAAGGAGCGTGGGACTTAGGTCCACTCGGTGTCGCACTCAACAACCGCATCAAGAATGAGTGGTGGAAGATGTTTGTTGAAGGGCGTGAAGATATGTATGGACTTGATGCCGCGATCCTTATGAATGCCAAAGTTTGGGAAGCCTCAGGCCATGTGGCCGGGTTTGTTGATCCACTTGTGGAGGATACAGAGACGGGCGAACGGTTCCGTGCCGACCATCTCCTCAAGGATAATGGTATTGATGCCGATGGACTTTCGCTTGAAGCAATTGACGCATTAATTCTTGAAAAGGGAATCAAAAGTCCCAAGGGCAATCAGCTCTCAAAGGCTCGTACCTTTAATATGATGTTCGAGACACGCATTGGCGCCACTGCCGGTCCTGAAGGACAGGTCTACCTCCGTCCCGAAACCGCCCAAGGTATTTTTGTAAACTTCAAAAATGTGGTGGACAGCATGTCACCAAAGTTGCCGTTTGGTATTGGTCAGATAGGGAAGGCGTTTCGTAATGAAATTGCTCCGCGCGAATTCCTATTCCGCGTGCGTGAATTTGAACAAATGGAAATTGAGTACTTTGTTCGTCCCGAGGAATGGGAAGCGAAGTTTGAAGAGTGGCGACAAGCTATTTGGACTTGGTTTGATCACCTTGGTCTCTCCCGTGCGAACGTGCAGGAGTTTGAAGTACCCGAAAACGACCTCGCCCACTACAGTAAGCGCACGATTGATTTTGAATACAACTATCCCGGCAAAGGCTTTGATGAACTCGCTGGTTTCGCCTACCGTACCGACTTCGATCTCCGCGCGCACATGGCGGGGAGTGGTCAGTCACTCGAGTATGTCGAAGCCGATGGTACGAAGCTTGTGCCACATGTCCTTGAACCATCGTTTGGAGTTGGGCGCGCGCTCACCGCAGTCCTCTGCGAAGCCTACCGCGAAGACGAGATTAATGGGGAAGTGCGTACCTACCTCTCCCTTCCGACACATCTCGCACCATACCGCGCCTGCGTCTCGCCCCTGTTGAAGAACAAGCCAGAATTAGTCGACAAAGCGCGGACTGTCTTCCAGTTTCTCAAAAAAGAGTTTGGAAATATCGCCTGGGACGATAATGGTAACGTCGGCAAGCGCTATCGTCGTCAGGATGAAATTGGTACCCCGTACTGCATCGTCATCGACTTTGATACTTTGGGCGAAAACCCAGACCTTCTTGATACCGTCACCATCCGTCACCGTGACAGCGGGGAGCAGGAGCGAGTAGCTATCGGTGAACTCGTCAACCGACTGAAATAGTATTTGACAAATACCTGAAGCGGTTGTATTTTTGCTCAAACAGATCTTATAGCTCAGAGGAGGTCGCTTGTGTTTGTGCACCATATAACCGAAGTGACCAAACATGATTGGTTTCGCTTCATCCAAGCTGAATACATGATGGAGATTCTCCGCCGGGAGAAGTTCTTTGGAGAGCCGCACACCTGCCACATTCTTGCTCGAGCGGTTGCTCTGCTCTTGGAAGCACGTGTTGTCACGGGAGCAGTACTGACGCTCTACAAAGAAGGTGATGAAACGAAATTCCTCGAAAATGATCATTCCTGGATAGAGTTTGACCAGGGATGGGTGCTCGACTTGAAGCCCGTCGGCATCATGTCGCGCGGTCCGATTCTCGTTGATACAAAACCCTGTGGTCCTGGTTATCTGTGGTATCACCGCTACGATCGATGGCACTGGCCAAAAGAAATACATACGGACGCAACGAAAAAATCGATTCACCGTATGCGGCGAGCCTTGGCTCATGAGTTGGGACGGAAACCTCTGACAGAGGAAGAACATCAAAGACGTTTCCACAGGCTCATTGCCTAAGCATGACCGGCCCCACTCGGGACCGGTCGCCTTTTTTATTTTGCTGGCTGTGATACAGTAATTTCACTATGACAGACAAAAAAGCTCGATATATTACCACCACCTTACCGTATGTGAACTCCGACCCACACATCGGTTTTGCGTATGAAATTGTGAATGCCGACGCACTCGCGCGCTATTGGCGCCTTATGGGTGAGGAGGTATTTTTTAATACGGGGACCGATGAACATGGGCAGAAGATTGCGCAGAAGGCCGACGAAAAAGGCGAGAGTCGCCAGGCCTATGTCGACCACTATGCCGGTGAGTTCAAGCGCCTCGGTGAAGCCCTCAATCTCTCTTTTGATGCCTTCATCCGTACCACTGATGCTGGTCATGTGGCTGCAGCGCAAGAAATCTGGCGTCGCTGTGCCGCACAGGGCGACATCTACAAGAAGTCTTATAGTGGTCACTACTGTGTGGGCTGTGAGCTGTTTTATAAGCCCGAAGAACTCCTCCCAGGCAATGTCTGCCCAATTCATACCACCCCGTGCCAAGTGATTGAAGAAGAGAACTATTTCTTCAAACTTTCAAACTACCAAGCCTACCTCGAGGAGTACCTTAGTCACGAAGGAGTGATTGAGCCAGAGTGGCGCCGCCAGGAAGCGCTCAACTTTGTTAAAGCTGGTCTTGAGGACTTTAGTATTTCGCGCGAGAAAGCGCGACTTGATTGGGGTATCCCGGTACCGGGTGACGAGAACCAGGTCATGTACGTGTGGTTTGATGCGCTCACGAACTACATCTCGACGCTTGGCTGGCCCGATGAGTCCGGAGACTTTGGCAAGTTTTGGACAGACGGCGAAGTGATGCAGGTGGCCGGCAAGGACCAGGTCCGTTTCCAATCAATCATGTGGCAGGCGATGCTGAAGAGTGCGGGAGTGAAGGCGACAGACAAGGTGGTCTATCATGGCTTTATCAATAGTGGGGGACAAAAGATGAGTAAATCTCTCGGGAACGTGATTTCGCCGTACGAACTCATTGAAAAGTACGGCACCGACGCCACTCGCTACCTGCTCCTTCGCCATGTCCACCCATTTGATGATAGTGATGTTACCTGGGAGAAGCTCGATGAATGGTATACCGCGAACCTCGTGAATGGTCTTGGGAACCTCGTCGCCCGCGTGATGAAGATGGCGGAGACACACCTTGACGCTCCGGTTGAGCGACCAGAGGCAGTCGGCTTTGCGTCTGAGTACACCGAAGCCTTTGCATCCTACAACCTCCAGCAGGTTTGTGACTATGTGTGGTCACGAGTGGGCGTGCTTGATGAACGTATCGCGACTGAAGAACCATTTAAGCTGGTAAAGGTAGATAAAGAAAAAGCCCAAGCTATCATCCGCGAATTGGTGCTAGAGGTCTACAGTATTGGTCGTCTCCTCAATCCACTCATGCCAGAAACCAACCGTATTATCAAAGAGACTGTTCTCGCGAACAAAAAACCAGATAATCTTTTTGTACGTCTAGAGTCATAACTTATGAAAAACGTTATCATCGTTCACGGGATGCCAGACAAGGAAGAGTACTATAACGAGTCTGGTGACACGATGGGGAACTCGCATTTCATCCCGTGGCTGCAAAAACAACTACAGCTGAAAGATATTAAAGCCGATGTGCCTGAGATGCCACTGGCGTACGCTCCTGACTATGCTCTCTGGTTACGAGAGTTTGAACGGTTTGGTGTTACTTCTGACACGGTGCTCGTAGGGCATAGTTGTGGCGCAGGCTTTTTGGTGCGGTGGTTATCTGAGCATACAGACGTCTCAGTAGCAAAGGTAATCTTAGTTGCTCCTTGGCTCAACATTAAGCACGAGCACGAGACTACAATTTTTGATTTCGTTATCGACCCAGAGTTAACTCAGCGGCAGTCGGTTGTGGTCTTTGAAAGTACCGACGATATGACCGAAATCAAGGACACCGTAACGAAGCTACGGACAGAACTCCCCGATGCACATCACGTCACGTTTGAGAACCACGGACATTTTTGTGAAGGAGATATTGGAAAAACTTTTCCTGAACTTTTGAATGAGATAGTAAAATAAGTATGTCGACAATCGAAACAATTGAAGAACGAAATCGTCGAGTAGAACTTGATAAAGCCTGGGAGACCAGCAAGACTCGTCGATTCTGTATCGCTACCGTGACGTATGTAATCGCATCATTATTCATGTGGCGTATCGATGTGCCAGATCCGCTCATCAATGCGCTCGTGCCAACTGGTGGTTATCTACTCTCCACACTCTCACTACCTTTTATTAAAACGTGGTGGGTTCAGCGATATGGAAACAAATAAACCACAAGTTATATTCATACACGGCGGGGATGCGTTTCGTGATCCAGAAAAACTGTATGCTATGTTGCGCCAGCGGACGTTTAATCCATACGAAGCCAAAAAGAAATGGCAGGAGTTATTGTTTGCCAACCTCGCCGATACTCATGAATGTCACCGGCTGTCGTTACCGAACTCTTTTTGGGCCGACTACGAAGCCTGGAAAATTTGGTTTGAAAAAATGGTGCCGTACCTTAGAGATGGGGTAGTGTTCGTCGGACACTCACTTGGTGGCAGCTTCTTGTTCCGCTATCTAACCGAAAATAAACTACCGGTTGCGGTTGCTCAAGTACATCTCGTTGCACCGGTCATTTTGCCGGCTGAAGACTGTGAAGGGTTCTATATTGATATAAAAAATTGGCAGGGATTCTCTTCTTCAATTGCTGCAGTCCACCTTTGGCATTCAGAAGATGATTTTGTTGTGCCTATCATCCACAGCGAAACGGTAATGAATCTGTACCCGACGGCCACCCTTCATCGTTTCACCGACCAGTTCCATTTTATCGGCGAAGCATTTCCAGAGATTGAAGCTGTAATCACAACTATCTAAATATGCGACACCTCATTGTATTGCCAGGCAATAGTCAAAAGAATAAAGCGTGGGGTGAACTCATGCTGGCCGAATATGCGACGCAATTTGATTCCGCTTTTATGCTCGAGTACGACCACTGGGAGAGTGCGGAAGCGACTATCAATTTCACAAAAGAAGAAGAGAAGCTACGAGCCCATGTGGTGACACTTCCGGCAGATACCGAGGTTGTGCTTATGGCAAAGTCAGCCGGATCACTTTTGGCTTTCCTTGCTATCTGGCATGGAGCTATTACACCAAACTACTGTGTCTTTTTTGGGATTCCATTTGACCTGGCGGCAGATAATCTGTTCAAAGATGATTGGTCACCGGTAGATAGTTTTGCAATCAAGTCCATCGCGTTTCATAATCTAGCTGATCCGACCACCAGCTACGAATTCACCAAATCAATACTCGCAGAGCATGCTCCGCGCATTACGCTCATCACCACAAACGAAGCCGATCACTGGTATGGTGATGTAAACAACTACACAACCACTATTGCCACACTTCTTGAGCAGTAATCACAAAACCTTTCTACCGGTAGAAAGGTTTTGTGATTACCTTCTACGTTTTTTAAGAGCAGCCTGGTCTTTTTTGTAAAGTTCCGAAGCATGGGTTTCACCATAATGAGGTAGTATTCCACCGAGATGCAACACCTCGTCTAGCGCTTTTAAGATTTCCATTATAGAAGCGCTGCGATGATCTAATGTTTCAATAATACTGCTATAGGCATCACGTTTGTAATTCATTTGTATACGAGCGACTGTTGACGAACTAACATGTAGTTTTTGAGCGATAGAATATAAACTTTGTTTTTTCCATAGCATCGCAATGATAGCAAAGCGTTTTGCGAACATTAGTTTTTCTTCATACCCAAGCAGGTCACCAAGAATACCTTGGGTTTCTAAATCGGATTTTTTTGAGAAAAGTTTGGTTAACTGAATGAATAAAGTCATCTCATCTTGCTGAGCAAGGGGGACTTTTGATACTTTCGGCATACAAATACTTTACCAAACCTTTCTACCGGTAGAAAGGTTTTGGGTGTGCTATACTCAAATATCATTGTATGAAATGGATAGATACCCATGCCCACCTTAATCTCTCGGCTTTTCATGATGATGTGGACGCGGTGGCTGCTCGCTGTATCGCTGAAGAAGTAAGCGTCATCAACATTAGTACCAAACTATCGACGAGCATGCGAGCGGTCGAACTCGCCCTCCGCTACGAACATATGTATGCCATAGTGGGCCTCCATCCTATTCAGACGGTACCAGGCACCCATGATGAGGACGAGATTGGGGAAGGTGGGCAGCCATTTGTGAGTCGAGGTGAGGTATTTGATTACGCCGCGTTTCGTACCCTGGCACAATCGCCAAAAGTGGTGGGTATCGGCGAGTGTGGTTTTGACTATTGGCACTGTCCGAAGGAGACATACGAAATCCAAGAGACTGCTTTTCTTGAACAGATCAAACTGGCGAACGAACTTAATCTACCCCTCATGATTCACACCCGCGGGCCAAAGCCAGGAGAGGCGAGTCCAACCGGTCGCAGTGTCTATACAGATGTCTACGAGCTCTTGAAGCAGCACGCCAAGGTGCCGTTCAATGTGCACTTCTACGCGGGGACACTCGAAGAAGCCAGACAGTTTTTCGAAATAGGCGGGACGATTTCATTTACCGGTGTGATTACCTTTGCGAAGGCGTACGAGGACATCATCAAAGCCGTCCCACTTGATACGATACATGCCGAGACCGATTGTCCGTATGTGGCACCAGTGCCGTACCGCGGTCAGCGTTGCGAGCCGTGGATGGTCAAGGAGATCTACAAGAAGATTGCTGTCATCCGCGGGGAAGATGAGGAGGCCGTTCGTGAACAGTTAATCCGCAATACTTGCCAACTCTATAAACTCAATATGTAGTTGTACAAGTGGCAGACCGGTCGTACAATAAGAGAGATTCTTATTTATATAATACCAAGGTATGGAATTGATTATTGTGATTCTTGGGCTGCTCGTTCTCGTATTTCCAATTTATGTGTTGACGCAACTAAGTCAGTTGCGCCGTGAACTAAATCAGCTCAAGCAATCAATGAAGATAGGGGGAGCGGCACCCAACCCTAAGCCGTCAATCTATGGTGAATCGTATAATGCGGCGCTCCAGACATTGCAGTCAAAGCCAACCACTCCGACACCTACCCCTGAAGTCAGTCATCTCGCTGTTGGTCTTCGTCCACAACCGACCATAACTCCGGCTGCTGTATTACGCACCACGCCTGATCAAGGGTTTGATTTGATTGCGTGGTTCCAAAAAGATCTTCTAGTCAAAGTCGGGGCCCTCTTGTTGCTTATGGGCTTCGGCTGGTTCCTCAGCTTTGCATTTAGCAACGGACTGATTGGTCCACGGGGGCAAATCGCCTTGGGTATTCTTGCGGGCATCATCTTTATGGTGGTTGGAGTCTGGCGCTTGTCGCGTTCAGTGCACCAGGCCGGTATCTTTGTGGTGTTGGGATCGGGTATTGTGCTGATGACTGTCTTTTCGGCTCGGCTCATTTATGACTTCTTCACTCCGACCACGGCACTTATTACGATGTTTATGTCGATTGCGCTGGTCGCTTTTGTAGCGGTTCGGGCCAAGAGTCAGAACATAGCTATTGTTGGGCTACTCATGGGAGCGGCAGTACCATACCTGACATACACACCGGAACCATCGACAATCGGACTGTTCACGTATCTGGCCGTACTCGTGCTTGGTAGTGTTTGGGTGATGTTCCAGATCAAGTCCGAATGGTTGCTGTTTGTGGCGCTGTCGATTGTCTTTCTCTTCAGTGCTCCGTATATGGAGTACGGCACTGGGGAGGATTCTATGATTGTGCTCCTTAGTAGTTTTGGGTTCACATTGCTATTTTTCCTTGGTAGCCTTGTGACCTTTGTACGCCGCCAGTGGAAGGTTATGCATAGCATTCATCTCCTCACTGCGACAGGTACCGGACTCTATCTGGCAACCAGTATCTACACGATGGCACCCGTGTCGTGGCACGCCTTCCTCTTTGCGGTCTGGATGGTTGTGTTTGCGGGCGGTGCTTTTGTGGTATTCATGTTCGCCAAGGACCGGGTACCATTTTATGTGTATGGTGCCGTCAGTATTGGTCTCTTGGGTGCGGCGACCGCTTCCTTGCTAGATGGGTATGCCCTGACCATTGCGCTTATTGCCGAAATCACGGCGGTCATCTCACTGGCGACGCTTTTCATCAAAGAACAAAAAATTGCAGAAGGGCTCTGTTTCTTGTTTGCGTTACCAATTCTGCTCTCAATCAATAACATTATCGCGCCCAATTGGGAGAGCGGGTTCCTCCATTCCGACTTCTTTGTTCTCACTTCGCTCCTCCTCGGCTTGGCTTTTGTGGCTTCTCTCATGCAGACACAGTATCGGCGTGGTGCATTTAGAGCTACACCAACGCCGCAGTCACTGGCTGGTTTTGCCGGTGGCTACGGGGTTGTCTTAGTGTGGCTGATTACTCATAGTGTATTACCAGACGATACTGCCACACTTTTCTCGTTGGTCCTCTATACCATTTCTGGTATGGCCCTCTACATCCGTGGCGTGACCATTGCGAGTTCTCAGATGAAGATCTGGGGTGGGGTACTTATTGGGTTAGTTGTAGGACGACTCCTCCTCATTGATGTATGGGAAATGGATATCATTGGTCGCATCATTACTTTCTTCGTCATTGGCTTACTCCTCATTTCGACTGCCTTTATCCGAAAGTTTAATCAATCATAAATCACGTATGTTTCGTCCTCTTGTCCTCGTCGTCTTTGTACTTCTCGCTATCGTAGCGCCTGCTTACGCTGCTCCACGAGAGGATGCAACAGCTTTTCGTACCACCATTGCGATTACGCCACCGGCCATCACTATTCCTTCGGTAGTGGAGGTGGATCTCAGTCAGTACACGTTTGAAAATGGGGAGTTTATGGTATATGAGGTTGGATCAGATGCGTGGGTGACTCCAAAATTCCGAAACCAATCTTATGTTCAGGCAAAAATACCAGTTGTCACTGATGTAGCAACTGACAAAACCATTCCTGTCCTCGCTGATCGCAACCAAAATACGGCCTATACCTTTGGTGTAAGTGATAATCAGATTACAAGTACCACCTTAACTCTTACGTACAGCCAGCCAATAACCACTGGTCAACTGGTGCTTGATTTGAGTGCCAATGTCCAGTTGCCACGGACGGTTATGGTGAGTGTCGAGAATAATGGACGTGAGCAGGTGGCGCTTGCTACGACGGGTGTCACTGGCAAAACTATTTCTTTCCCGAAGCTGACTGGAACTTCATGGAAAGTGACGTTTGATCACGCCCAACCACTTCGTATCATAGAACTCACATTTATAGATGATGAAGTGGCACAACTCAACACCAAGTCACTGCGCTTCCTTGCGCAACCAAACAAAGCGTATGTAGTGTATGCCAATCCTGATCGTCCGAACACCATACAAGGACGAGAGAGTGGCAATGTCTGGGGGAATGGAGTGGTGCCAGTACCAGCGCAAGTAATAGAGAGCCGTGATAATCCTTTCTATCTCGAAAAAGATTCTGACGAAGACACTATTCCTGATGAGCGAGACAATTGTCCGTTTATCGCTAACCTTGATCAAACTGACGTGAATGCCAACAAGCAAGGAGATGTTTGTGAGGACTTTGACCAAGACGGCGTTATGAACAAAGTAGACAATTGTCCTGATATACCAAATCGCAATCAAGAAGACAAAGATGCCGACGGTGCCGGTGATGCCTGTGACGACGATGAGAGTCGTCTCACCGAGAAGTATGCCTGGCTCCCGTGGGTAGCTCTCGGTACTGCACTCCTTGCCATTGTTGGTATGTTTGTAGTCGTAGCCAGACGCCCGCTACCAAGCGAAGCAGAATCGCCTGCAGATGATACGAGTACCACTTTGTAGTAAAAAGGTAGAGCAAGAGGTTGCTATAATCCGTTCATAAAAAAGAACCCCTGTGCACCCTAAGAGTGCACAGGTAGTTCAGCGAGACAGTCATGGAGCGCCCCAATCAACGCGAAGCCTGTCAGGTTCTCCCGCCACAGTACCCGTTCAGTGGGTCGCAGTTTGAGAGCTCTCTTACGCGCCAAGCTTTGGCTCGTAATGTAAAGGGTGGGCAGCTTCGTGGCCTTGCGCGCCATTTTGGTTACTGCCTGACCAAGTAGCGGGGTATTGATGATGACGGCGATAGGCTCATGTTGCGAGATGTAGTCTGGCAGCCCCAGCCGGTTGTAGCCGGGTTTGGTGGTTTTGATGACCAATCCGAAGGACATTCGTTGCAGTTCAGCCCACAATTGGCCGTCCCATATATCGTGCACATGCACGACTTTTTCTATCAGTCTCATGGTGAATCCCTTCTTTTCCTGCGCCAGTATAGCACTTGGAGACACGGCGACAACTAATCAAAAATCTTGATGAGGTATTCGTCAATTTTGCGTTGGTCCCAATCGTAGAAGCTTGCGTCCGCACGCCGAAGGTCGCTGGCTAAATCTTCGCCAACAAAACGCCAGTGCCATGGTTCGTAAACATAGTAACTATTACCTTCAGGGTAGGAGAGCGTAAAGCCGTACTCGTGAGCATGCTCCTTGAGCCAGGCATACGCTTCGGTTCCGCCAAAACCACCAAGACTACCGTCAAGGTCGGGGGTCGAAAAGTCGAGGGTGGTACCAAGCTGGTGCTCTGAGTAACCCTGGTCAGCGGAGAAGGTGTTGGCACCACTGCCGTAGGACTGGAGGTAGGCGCCCTTGAGCTCCGCCTGTGTTTCAAACGAACGATAGGCGGATACAACGGTCAAATTTACACCATCCGCTTTGGCGTCTTTGAGCATATCTTCGAGGTAGGGTAGAGCGTCAGCGTGGAAGTACTGCTCTTTGCGACCGGCTGCGAGGAAGGCGCTATCAATAGTCTTTAATCTTGATGGAATATAGTTTTCATTAAGGAAATAGACCTTCGAGTATTTTTGGAGGAGTTCTTCGTCGGTCTTTGAGAGTTTATCAAGGCGTCCGACAGTCCCGGAGATCTTTTTGATCTGCCGTTCAAACGCTTCATTCTTGGTTTCTTCCTGCTCGAGTTTGGCTATGAGGTCATCGCGCTCGAGCGTGAGTGCCGCAATGGTGCTGCTCGCAGACTGTGCTTCAGCTACCCGCAGGTCGGTTGAAGAGGCAACTTCAAGGAGGAAGAAGTTACGCTCCTGTAAGAGCATGAGGATACGTTCGTGCTGCGTATAGCTGTAGTAGGCGAGACCAAGAAGAAGAGAGAGGAGAAGACCAGAGAGGGCCGGGATGAGGAGGGTTTTCTGGGATTTCTTAGTTTCCATGAGTGGTATTGTAGCATGGAACCCTGACTTGAATCATGGCTTACTTTGTGGTATTGTTCTGCCGTTATTAGAAGGCGGTCTGATTGGGTATTTTGATACCTGTTGGACCAAACAATTACATATGAACGATACAAACATGCCAGTTACCGAGGCAGAACGTGAGCCAGCGGCTTACGAACTCGCCTACCACGTACTTCCAACGGTAGCTGAAGGGGAAGTAGATAGTATTGAAGCCGAAGTAAAAGCATTTATTACTAAGGCCGGTGGTCAGATTTTTGACGAAGAGATGGCACAGCGATTCGAACTTGCGTACGAAATCGAAAAATATCTCGAAGGCCGTTACCGCCGTTTCAGTAGTGCTTACTTTGGCTGGATTCGTTTCCGCCTTGACCCACAAGCACTCGCGACCGTCAACGAAGAAGTAGAAGCTCATAAAGCGATGCTTCGAACCCTGACCATTCGTCTTACAAAGACTGAAGAAGAAAACCCTTTCCGTTTCCACGACGCACTCGCTGACCTCAAGGTACGTAACGTCACCATTACTGACGAAGAAGTGGTAGAAGTTGAAGCAGAAGGAGTTGTAGAAGCCGAAGTGGTAGAGGGTGACGAAAAGGTTGAAGAAGTGGTAAAATAGTCAAAACTATTCAATAACCACATTTTCGTATGTACCTTAACAAAGCAATGATTTTTGGGAACTTGACCCGCGATCCAGAAATGAAGGCTCTCCCGAGCGGTATGCAGGTTTGTTCGTTCTCAGTAGCGACCAACCGCTCATACACCGATCGTGATGGTAAGAAGCAGGAATCTGTTGATTATCACAACGTAGTAGCGTTTGGAAAGCAGGCTGAAGTTATCGGCAAGTATCTGCAGAAAGGTCGTGGTATCTACGTCGAAGGGCGTATGCAAACCCGCAGTTGGGAAAAAGACGGTCAAAAGCAGTACCGTACCGAAATCATTATGGATCGCTTTGAATTTGGTCCAAACAGTGGTGGTTCTGGTGCCCCAGCCGGCAACAATACTGCCGCCGCTAATTCTGCCCAGCAGAATAGTGCGCCGGTACTTCCAGACTATCCAGAGGAAGAAATTAATCCCGAGGACATCCCATTCTAATTTTAGAAACTGGATGTAAGGAATCTACTTTGTTGCAGTTCAGTCAAATAACAGTCAACGTACTACTCGTACGCCTCCCGTTATTTGCTTCCTGCGCCTCGTATCTTCCTCACCCCAATTCCTAAAATACTCCTGAAAACCTATTATCAAACTCATAAAATAATTATGGAACAAGCAGAACGACACAACATTCACAAGAAGGCCAAGATGGAACATATCGACTACAAAGATATCGTTAGTCTCGGTCACCACGTGAACCCACACGCACGCATGAACAGTCGCAAGCGTACTGGCTTTGGTGCCAAGCAGCAGCGAGATTTCGCGAACGCCATCAAGCGTGCCCGCTTCATGGCCCTCATGCCATACATCTCTCACTAAAAGAGAGGGAAGTAAAAAAAGCGGCGGCTCCAGAGGGGCCGCCGCTTTTTTGTATACCCATCAGCCAGCCTTTAGTATTTGAAAAATGATATACTGGTATGCAAATAGGTCTTACGTTCCTGAGGGGTAGCGCATGAGCACAGGTTCAATTCTGTTGGCGTTATTAGTTGCACAAGCGACCACCGTTTATCTTTGGAACAATGGTGTGTCAATTGGATTGTCATTGCTGGCATTTCCGATTGCGGGCGCTGTCGTCCTGTTGGCGATTGCTTGGGTGAAGTACATCGTTGATACGACACCACCAAAAGAATGAAAAGACCGAGCGCAAGCCCGGTCTTCTCTGATTTTGATTGGTTTGACTACGCCTTCTCGACTCGTTCTGAGTAAGCATCGTCTTCGGTGTTCACTGCCACGATGTCACCTTCATTGATGAACATCGGCACCATGAGAGTCGCACCAGTTTCGAGCTTTACTTCCTTGAGGGCACCGCCGGAAGAGTTACCCTTGACCGCGTCTGCCGCTTCAACGACCTTAAGCTCGACCTTGATCGGGAACTTAAGACCAATTACCTCATCCTCGTAGATGAGCGCCTGGAGCTCACTACGGTCTTTGAGGTACTTACCCTGACTCCCCACGAAATCCTCAGCGAGCATAAAGCGCTCACTTGGCTTACCAGCTTCATGGAACCAGTACTCACTCCCTTTGCGGTAGATGAAGGTAACCAACTTGGTCTCGAGATCCGCTTCTTCAGCAGTTTCGTTCACGTGGAAGGTGTTTTCTACTACGCGACCAGTTTTGATGTTCTTGAGCTTCGTGATGTTGACCGGCTTGCGTTGCTGCTTGCGGAACACATGATGAGAGATAACGAGATACGGCTCATCACTAAAGATGATGACCTTTTTTGGAGTAATTTCGTTGTAAGAGAGGATAGCCATGAAGTGAAGAAACGAGCATAGCGACTATTCTGAACTTCGTTCCCGATTTGATCCTTCCTAGATCAAATCGCTGGAACTTGTACAACCAATCGTTAAACTCAATTAATTTATAAAACGTTAGTATGAAAAAACTAACCGTAACGCCACTTTATACCAAAATTACACCTGAAAAGCAAAGGCTTGTACAACACCGAAAAGGCAGTTTTGGTGGTACTATAGGGATATGCAGTGGTTTTCTTCTACCGACGACGCCCGTGAATTACCCGACGAAGAGCTCTTAATGCGCTCAAATGGCCAACCGTGGCTCTTTGCGGTGTTGCTCGACCGCTACGAGCAAGCCTTCATGCGGCGCGCAATCAGTATCATCCGAGACGAACGTGATGCCGAAGAGATAGTGCAGGACACCTTCACGAAGATTTATCTCCATGCTGCCAGCTTCCGACCCCAAGAAGGTGCCAAGTTCTCATCTTGGGCTTACCGGATTCTCCTCAATACTAGCTACACCTATTACGTGAAAAGGCGAAAGCTCGGGGAGCGGGTGATGGCACTTGACCCAGAGTTCGAAGCTTTTGTGGCAGATAAGGGCCAAGATCCCGAGCGCAGTGTTGATCGCGACGTCGTGGACCGCGTGCTCGCCCGTATTCCGAGCCATTTTGCTCAGGTACTCCGTCTCCATTACCTTGAACGTTGGAGTCAGGAGGATATCGCGAACCTCACTGGAGAGGAAGTGGGGACGGTCAAAGCGCGGGTCCACCGGGCCAAAGCAGCGTTTCGCAAAGCGGTCTTACCTGGGGAAATTGAACCCACCTTGTAACCTTTTTTAATAAACCATTGTTACAACACATGTATGGAAACACTACAAACAGAGTTTGCTAAAAGTCGTCGCCTCCGTCGCGCTGTGATGCGTCGGGTGTGGTATGTATTTGCACTTAGTATCGTACTGCGGCCGGCGATTGTCCTTGGAGCTATCTTTGGTGCGAGCGCTATCGCGTTTTGGAAGCTCGTTTCGATTACGAGTATTGTAGAGAATTTCCTCCAGGTAGAAGTGGGGCATTTGCCCACCTACGTGAGTGAGGCACTCCTCAAAGCTGATACCGCTGCGCTCTTGGCCTTCCTCGGTCTCAGTATTGTCGCGCTCTTTGTCGTGGGGAAGATGGTAGCCGCGCTTATAGCGACTTACCGTACTCGCACCTCGATGATGTAGGGAGGAAGGGAATGGAAGACAGTAACAAAAGCGGCGGGCCGA
>JACCDV010732487.1_pt1 | contig 24227 bp, 14 predicted proteins | sample 7446131 | NCBI WGS metagenome assembly JACCDV01 (sample SAMN15323448, study PRJNA562643) | freshwater metagenome | isolation source: river surface water | place: USA:Blue River Watershed | collected 2017-08-17
AATTAAAGGATCGATATACCCCGAAAGTTCAGCGCCGGATACGTTTAGTTTCGGACCATACGAGTAAAGAAGCATTGACTCATTTGATTGGTCAATTGGAATCCAAAACCAAACAAATCAGCATCTTACTCCATTATTTACAGTTTATCCCTGTCATGCGGGATGCCGATTCGAATGCGCGCGGATTAGAGAAATCAAGTTTTACGCAGGCTGGACTCTCTGACAGTGCATTACAGACGCTTATTAAAAATGGGGTTTTCGAGTCCTTCGAGACGATCGTGTCTCGGTTTGGTTCAGATGCCGACGATTTTATTCCTGCTTCCTTTGATCTAAATCAAGCACAGGAAAAGGCCTATCAATCCATATTAGAGCAGTTTCAAGAAAAGGATACCGTTCTATTGCATGGAATTACAGGCAGCGGGAAAACGGAAATTTACATCCGTTTGATTCAAGAGGCTTTAGCTAATGGGGATCAGGTATTGTATTTATTGCCGGAAATTGCGTTGACGACCCAGATTGTAGCCCGCTTGAAGAAGATCTTTGGAGAGCAGGTGGGAATCTATCATTCAAAGTTTTCGGATAACGAGCGGGTGGAGGTTTGGAAATCCATCGTGGAAGGGAAGTATCCTTTTGTCGTAGGGGTTCGTTCTTCGGTTTTTCTGCCCTTTTCTCGCCTCGGCTTAATCATTGTGGATGAGGAGCATGAATCGTCCTTTAAACAGGTCGATCCGGCGCCGAGGTATCATGCGAGAGATGTGGCGATGGTGTTAGCGGGCCAACAAAAAGCAAAGGTCTTATTGGGTTCAGCAACACCTTCCATCGAATCCTATTACCAAGCTAAACAGGGTAAGTATGGTTTAGTGAGTTTGATGGAACGCTTCGGTAAGGCTCAATTGCCTCAATTGCATTTGATTGATACGAAGTACGCCACCAAGATGAAACAAATGAAAGGTGGTTTTTCGGTGGATCTCATCAGCATGTTGGACGAGAATTTCCAAAAAGGTAAGCAAAGTTTATTGTTTCAAAACCGTCGGGGCTATTCGCCTTATATTCAATGCCAGGATTGTGATTGGATTGCGGAATGCAATCAATGCGATGTGAGTTTAACCTATCACGCGAAGGATCAGGAGCTGCGTTGCCATTATTGTGGTTATCGGGAAGGTTTATTGCGACGTTGTGGGGCTTGTGGGGGGACCAACTTGAAAACGATGGGCTATGGGACCGAAAAGCTTGAGGAAGAATTACAATTGCTCATTCCTGATGCACGTATTGGTCGGATGGATTTGGATACCACACGTTCCAAAACGGCCTTCAATAGCTTACTAGCGGAGATACAATCTGGTAATATCGATATTTTAGTAGGAACGCAAATGGTGGCCAAAGGCTTGGATTTTGAAGGTCTATCGACGGTAGCCATTTTTGACGCGGATCGCATTATCAATTTTCCGGATTTTCGTGCACATGAGCGGGCTTTCCAGTTGATCACCCAGGTAGCCGGAAGAGCCGGTCGGCGAGATGAACAAGGCCAGGTTTATATTCAGACGAACCAACCGTCGCATCGTCTCTTTCAGTTTATTCAAGAAGCCGATTATGCAGCCTTGTATGCCGATGAGATTATTGAGCGGGAAGGCTACCATTATCCACCCTTTGTTCGCTTGATTAAATTGACGCTTCGTCACATGGAATCCCCGCAAGTGGAGAAGGCAGCTACAGAACTGGGAACAATTTTAAAATCCAAGTATGGCCATGGACGTATATTGGGTCCGGAGCGCCCTTTGATTGAGCGCATCCGAAATCAATTTGTCATGGAAATTCTGATTAAACTTGAGAAAGGAGTATCGCTCGCCCAGTTTAAAGTGGATTTACGTTTGTTATTAGACGAATTGCCTAGCAAGCCTGTTTTCAAAGGCGTACAGATAATACCTGACGTGGATTGTCTTTAGTATTTAACGACCACGTCGTCATAAGGCACGCGGAATCGTTGGCCCCAAACTCCCTCTTCGGTCCCTTTACCTACCGCAATGATCATGTTTATTTCTGCACCGGATGGGAGATTTAACGCCTTCTTGACACGGACTGCATCAAAGCCTTCCATGGGGCAAGAATCGAATCCTTCAGCGGCAATCGATAGCATAAACGTTTGAGCGGCTAGTGCACAGGATTTGTGAACCATTACACGTTGGTCTGCCATACCGCCAAAACGCATAAAAGGCTTACGCAATCCCATGAAGAAACACATTCCTTTGCGAATAAGGGTGAATATGCCAAAGATATCTTGTCGGTACAATAGCGGCATCAACTGGCCGTAATATTGTAAACCACGTTTTTCTAATTTTCCGGGTTCTTTCCCGTTTAACCCCTCTTTAATTCGATCGAGGTTCCATTGGGCACGTTGTTTCCAAAGGTCTTGACGTGTAACAAAAACGACCAAGTGGGGGGGATTTTTAGCGGCGGATTGTCCTAAGCAGAGTGTATGAAATTCAGCTCTTTTTTCAGGGTTTTGAATCCAATGAAACTCCCACAATTGCATATTGCTGCTATTGGGAGATAAAATCGCACGTTTAAGACTTCGTTCAATGACTCCATCTTCTACGGGAGTCTTCTCATCAAAGCGACGATTGGATCTTCTTTTTTGAATGATTTGTTCAAAGTTTTCTGAAAGCATGCGATGTATTTTTTTTCAAATATAGGTATTTAAAAATGACTAGGCATAAAAAAAGTCAGGACCGAAGCCCTGACTTTTCTTTCACAAAATCTGAGGTAGATTAATACCCTGGGTTTTGCTTCAAGGTAGGTACGCCACCTTTTTGTGAATTTAGGATTTCATCATTTGGTAAAGGGAAGTATTCATTTAATCCCTTCTTGTATGACTTACCCACTAAATATCCACGCTTATTGTAGGTTCTTCCTGATAAGTCCTTGCCATTAACAGATTCCTCTTTCAAGTATTTGTTGATGTAAGGTTCAGCAATACCCCAACGAACTAAATCGAAGAAGCGGTGACCTTCCATCGCGAATTCTAAGCGGCTTTCCATGCGAACGGCATTTTGAGCAAAATCTTTGCCTTTCGCTGCAAAGGTTCCTGTAGGATATGGGTTGATTACATAATTCACCGAAGCATCTTGTACGCTTCCCGTCTTAGCACGGTTACGAATCAAGTTAACATATTTCTCTGCTTCAGCTAAGTTACCTAATTCAACTTCACATTCGGCCAACCAAAGGATTACGGATGACATTTTTAAAAGACGGTAATTATTATTGGTTGCACGTCTACTTGTTGAGTGTGTTGAACTACCTTCATCTGCTAAGTAATACATCCATTTTTTACCGATGTATGGACCTGAATAGTTTTGGTTACGAATCCAAGAGAATCCTGGCATTTGTCCCCAATCTAAGAAGTTTACACCACGACGACCTACTGTCCAATCCAAACGAGGGTCAACTGGGATTGACTTGTCCAAATTGAAGGCTTGGTCAGACTTAAGACCTTGGTCATTTGGAAGGTCGATTTGGTTGTAGGTATCCGCTGTACCATCTGCTTTATCTCCAATCATTGGTAAACCATCCGCTGTTGTTTTGAATGAGTTTACTAAGTTTTGTGAGGGTAAATAGAATCCGCAACATCCACGACCGGGTGAGTTAGCTGAGTAAGGCCAGTTCAAGTTGTCACCCACGTTACCGTTATTACCTGTCGAACCGTCGTTTACAGAGAAGTTAACCTCGAAGATAGACTCAATGTTGTTATTGGTCGTGTTCCGATAGTTGTCATGGTAATTTGTTACCAATCTCTTGCCTGAGTTTGCATAGACATCAAGTAACAAAGCCTTCGCAGCAGCCCATTTCTTTTGGAAAATATATGCTTTCGCTAAATAGGTCATCGCAGCCCATTTGGTCGCACGTCCTTTTTGAGACTGAGTTGCTGGGAGATTGTCCGCCGCAAACTTGAAATCAGCCTCAATATTCGACCAAATATCCTTATCGTTTGGAACTTTGGTTGAGTTCGGATCATCGCGCTTGTAGACTGTTTCGTCAATGTAAGGAACATTATTCCACATCTTCTTACCCTCGAAATGATAGTGTCCACGCAAGAAACGTGCTTCTGCTACGACCTGTGTCTTTTCAGCATCCGTCATGTCTTTTACATCCGCACTTTTCGCCAATAGGATTGCTTCGTTGGCACGAGCAACACCATCGTAGGTATGTTGCCATTTTCCTAAGAAATAGGTGTTGTCCGAAAGCCACAAGAATTGCTCGATGTATTCTTGTTCTGGCTGATCACCAATATCCGTTCCTTTTACAGCATCACCGGATGTGATACCTCCAAAAACATAGTTTGAAATTGTAGACTGACGTCCCGTATTTCCCGCACCTACTCCATCCAATAGGGAGTAAGCTCCAATTAACAAGGCGTTCACCCCATTCTTGTTACTTAATGACGTCAACGACGCAGCGCCCTGAGGCTCAATTTCGAAGAAACTATCTGAACAAGAAAAGTTGACACCGACTGTCGCGACTAATGATGCGATTATGATTAACTTTTTCATTTTTATATCTGATTTATTTTCAAATGATATCACTAATTAAAATCCTACTCTTAAACCAACATTGTATGATTTAGCAACTGGGAAAGCACCCTCATCGATACCCATGTGCGTATCTTGATTGTCTGCTCCTGAGTTTCTTAAGTTGATATCTGGATCTAGACCCTTATACTTTGTTAGCGTTAACAAGTTTTGACCTTGAACATATACTTGCATTGAGCTTAACTTGATTCGCTTTAAGAAGGTTGTAGGTACATTGTAGGTCAACTGGATATTCTTAATACGCATGTATGATCCATCTTCCACAAAGTAAGTTGAGATTTGCTGACTCGTTCCATCTTGAGAATCAAGTTTTGGAAGAATGGCTTTTGTATCTCCTTCTTTTTTCCAAGAGTTATATAACATGTCTTTTGAACGGTTACCTTGGAAAGTGTTAAAGTCTGTCCAGTATTTCAAGTAATTGAAGATTTCATTTCCTTGAACTCCTTGCGCAAACACGGTTAAATCCCAGTTTTTATATCCTAAGTTAATATTTAAGCCGTAAGTAAAGTCTGGGTGAGGATTACCAATGATGGTTCTATCATTTGCATTGATAATTCCGTCTCCATTGACATCTTTGAACTTAAAGCGACCTGCTTTGTTGTATGAACCAAATTTAGGCCATGCATCTGCTTCCGCTTGATTTTGGAAAATACCATCAATCACGTAACCATTGAAACTACCGATAGGTAATCCAGCTTTCGTTACTGAAATCGCTGGAAGACGCGTTGAGAATCCGAAAACGGTTGCCTTTGGATCATCATTCAACTTCACGACCTCATTCTTGTATTGAGAAATTTGACCTGAAATGGCATAGCGGAAATCACCGATTTGATCACGATATGTTACGTTTAAATCGATACCCGTGTTATTTACTTCACCAATGTTAACGAATGGAGTTGTTGCCGTTCCCGCTGTACGTGGAATAGGTACTTGCGTTAACATGTCAGAAGTTGTACGTGTGTACCAGTCTAAGTTAACATCCAACTTGTTGTTCCAGAAACTAGCATCAAAACCGATGTTGGTTGATGTATTTGTTTCCCAACGGCCTGAAGTATTACCAAACTGTGAAATATCAAAACCGGTAGCAATCGAGTTACCAGAACCCGTGATGTCATAGGCATTGTTGTTTGGATCTGGTACAAACAATGTATAAGCATTGTATACGTTAGGAATCAACTGGTTACCTGTCTTACCCCAACCTCCACGAATTTTCAAGTCATTGATAAAGGTTAAGTCCTTCATGAAAGCTAATTCTGTTAAACGAGCTCCCAACGAGAAGGCAGGGAATATACCATAACGGTATGTCGATGCAAAACGAGAAGAACCATCACGACGTAAAGTAAAGTCTGCCAACAAGAAATCCTTGTATGAGTAGTTAACTTTTCCGAATTGTGAAAACAAAGCTGTAATCGTAGCTCCTGAACCTGCATTGGATAAACCTGCCGCGGAACCATTGTTCAAGTAACGGTAAGATAAATCATCGAAAGCAAAGTTTGAACGAGCCGCGTTAAATCCGAACGCATACGTTGAAACGGCTTCCGTACCTACTAATACATTCACTGTGTGGTCACCAAGCTTTTTGTTGTAATTCAAGGTGTTGTACCAAGTCACCGCACGGTCAAAGCTATTAGAAACTGTTAAGCTGTTTGCGTTACGTGCTTCTGCTGCCTCGATATCCCGGTTGAAATACGCTGATTGATTGAAGTTGTTATACTCAAATCCTAAGCTTGTACGAGCCTTCAAATCCTTAATGATTTCAATTTCTGTAAATACGTTTCCGAAAATATGTGTTGCCTTTACAGGGTTATCACGCTCACGCCATTGACGGGCTAGAGGATTGGGTGCATTACCCAGGTTAGAACCTCTTGAACCCGCAAAACCATTTAAATTAGATGAGTTTGTTCCCCCTAACGCTTTTGGACCTCCTGTGATATCAAATACCGGAATGATGGGTTGGATACGAATCGCAAACATGATTGGGTTGGATTCGTTGTTGTTACCTGCTGGAACACCAATTCTTTCATCATAAGAAACCGTGAAGTTTTCTCCAAATGTAATAGCACCCTTTTTAAATTCCGTATTTGCACGTACTGAATAACGCTTGTAGCCTGTATATTTCAAGATACCCTCTTGATCAAAATAACTTGCTGAAATTGCGTATTTTCCATTTTTAGATCCACCGGTAGCTCCTAATTGGTAGTTGGAGATCTTCGCTGGCCCAAAAATAACATTTTGCCAATCCGTACCTTCTTTGTTGGCTTTCGTAATGTTGAAAGCGGTCTTACCTAAGTTTGGATCCGTAATATCGTTTGTGTACGTATAGTTAGCAGGAAGCGCACCATACACGTTTGGATAAATATAATCTGCAATGGTTTGAGAACCGTCAGCACCAAAACGATACTGCGCGGATGGAGATGTACCTGCTGGTTTTCCTGCACCAATTTCAGACTCATAATAATATTGACCTAATTCTTTGGTATTCAATAGATCTAAGGTTTTACCAACATTCTGAGTACCTGTATACATATCAAAATTAATCTTTGGCTCACCTTCACCACCACGCTTCGTTGTGATGATCACAACCCCGTTCGCTGCACGTGCACCGTAAATAGAGGCCGCTGATGCATCCTTTAATACTTGCATCGACTCGATATCTGCCGGGTTAATCTGGTTCAATGTACCTTGAGTTGGCACACCATCAATCACATAAAGTGGAGAGTTGTTGTTGATTGAACCAAAACCACGAATACGAACCATCGTTCCACCACCGGGTGAGTTGTCATTACCAACCGTGACACCGGATGCACGACCTTGTAACATTTGTGTTACCGACGCTGAAGGAACTGCATTCAATTCTTTCGCACCTACAACTGCCACAGCACCTGTGATGTCTTTTTTACGTTGAGATGAGTAACCCGTTACGACAACCTCGCTTAGTTGGCTAACATCCTCACTCAAGGTAACTGAAATCGATGAACGATTACCTAACGTGATTGTTTGAGAAACATAACCCACGGATGAAATCACCAATTCGGCATTTCCCGATTTAACATTAATGGAGAAAGCTCCATTCCCATCTGTTGTCGTACCGGTTGTGGTACCTTTAATGGCAACAGAAACACCGGGAATACCTCCGCCTGTCGCGTCTAAGATACTACCCGTCACTTTTCGGTCTTGTCCAAATGCTACCCATGATAGAGACAACATGAATATCATTAGAAAGACCACTCTGCTTACGTAGAAATTGTTTTTCATAAAAAATAAGTTTTGAGTGATAGCTGACGAACACAATTCGCCAACATTTATTGAGGTCAATGTAGAAAAGTTTTTCAACTATGCTATACTTTTTTGTGATTATTTTTAGAATAAATTGTAAATTTTACTAAATGGTCATGAAGACTTAATATTCAGGTAATTAGACTTTAAGACATAGGTAAATCAGCTCGCTTTGCTTACCTTTGTCTTTTGCATTTATTATAATAGAAAGAATATGTTAAACTTGGTTTTGTTTGGCCCTCCAGGTGCCGGTAAAGGAACTCAGTCGGCGAAATTGATTGAGAAATATGGCTTAATTCACTTGTCTACGGGAGATTTATTGCGTGCTGAAATTGCTGCAGGAACTACCTTGGGTTTGGAAGCTAAAAAATTGATGGATCAAGGGATTTTGGTTCCGGATGCCGTGGTTATCGGAATGATCGATAATAAGTTAAACGAGAATAAGGCTGCTGCTGGATTTATCTTCGATGGCTTCCCTCGCACCGTTGCGCAAGCAGCTGCGCTGGATGCGTTATTGACCCAACACGGAGTAGGTATTTCTCAAATGATTGCCTTGGAAGTTGAGCAAGAGGAATTAACCCAACGTCTTTTAGAACGTGGAAAAACTTCTGGCAGACCCGATGACCAAAATGAAGATTTAATTCGTAAACGTGTTCAGGAATATACCGAGAAAACTGCTCCCGTGGCTGATTTTTATGCCAATCAAGGGAAGTTTACCGGGATTAATGGGGTAGGAGAGATTGAGGCTATTTTTGGACAGATTGTTTCGATCATCGAAAAGAACTAAGAATTAAGAGGTAAGAGGTAAGAGGGGGACTCCGGCCTTCGGACTTCGGCCTTTGGACTAATTACATTTAATAACAGACTAGCGACTAGTGACTAGCGACTAACAAATTATGACTTCAAATTTCATCGATTACGTTAAAATCAACTTGCGTTCAGGACGTGGGGGTAGTGGCTCGTCTCACTTCAGACGAGAAAAGCACGTCCCGAAAGGCGGTCCGGATGGCGGTGATGGCGGTCGGGGAGGTCATGTGTACATCGTCGGCAATAGTCAACACTGGACATTGCTGCATTTGAAATTCCAAAAGCACATCATTGCAGAAAATGGCAAAGGTGGAGAGGGTGGTCGTCGCTCCGGTATGGAGGGTGAAGATATTTTCATCGAAGTACCTTTAGGTACCATTGTCAAAGATGCCGAGACGAACGAATTTCTAGCGGAAGTTACCGAGGAAGGCCAAAAAGTCCTTTTGTTACCTGGCGGACGTGGCGGTTTAGGAAATACCCATTTTAAGTCATCAACGAATCAGTCCCCGCGTCATGCTCAACCGGGTGAAGCCGGCTTAGAACGTTGGGTGATTATGGAATTAAAAGTCTTAGCGGATGTCGGTTTAGTTGGTTTTCCAAACGCCGGTAAATCCACGCTTTTATCCGTTCTTTCTGCAGCTAAGCCCGAAATTGCCGATTATCCTTTTACAACTTTGGTTCCTAATTTGGGAGTAGTTGCCTACCGTGATTACAAATCTTTTGTGGTTGCTGATATTCCGGGAATTATCGAAGGCGCGGCTGAAGGAAAAGGCTTAGGTTTACGCTTTTTGCGTCACATTGAGCGTAACTCCATCCTGTGTTTTCTCATTCCTTCGGATGCCGAAAACTGGGGAGACGAATACAAGATTTTAGTCGGGGAATTAGAGAAATATAACCCCGAATTATTGCATAAACGCCGTGTATTGGTCGTTTCAAAAATGGATTTATCCATTCCAGAGATGGAAGAAGAGATGCGCGAAAGCTTACCAAAAGATTTGCCCTTGGTGTTTATCTCTTCCGTGACAAATACCGGCATTCAGGAGTTGAAAGACTTGCTTTGGGAAACCTTACAAGAGGAAAACAAAGAGGTCGCCAAGCAGGTGGAAAGTTCCATTAATCTCCCGCAAACACAAGACGATTTCGAACAACTCATTGATGAAATTGAATAATCAAAAAGGTCGCCCGAATGGACGACCTTTTTTATTGAATTTGTTTGGCTAATAATGCAATACCTTCATTAAAACTTCGAGGCTGATACCCCAAAACACGTTTTGCCTTATCCAAGATAAATCCCGTTCTCGGAGGACGTTTAGCTGGCTGTGTAAATGTAGATGAATCCGCCGGCTTGATCAATTCTTTGGGTAAATGAAAGTATTCTGCCGTCTGAATCGCCATTTCATAAGGGGTTAATAATTCTTCTCCTGAAATGTTGAAAATGCCCTCTGCTTCTTTTTGTGCGATGAGCCAACAACCGATGGCCAGATCTTCTGCCAGGGTAGGCGTTCTAAATTGATCCGTGACTACATTGATTTGTTTGCCTTCCTCCAGGGATTTTTTTACCCATAGGATAATATTCGTCCGACTCATATCAGGAACAATCCCGAAAACAAGCACGGTACGTGCAATCGCCCAACGAATAGAAGATGCTTGGATGATTTTTTCTGCCTTTAATTTACTTTCCCCATAAATGGAAATGGGATTTGGAGTCGCCTCTTCATCATAAGGCCCATCCGCACCATCAAAAATAAAGTCGGTCGATAGATGACATAAAAAGCTACCCTGTTTCTCACAAGCTTGAACGATATATTCAACGGCTTTGACATTCAGACTTTCGCAGCCTTCCAGATCGCTCTCGCAAGTGTCTACATTCGTCATCGCTGCCGTATGAATAACAATTTGAGGTTTAAAAGCAGCAAATACCTCATTCACTTGTTGGGAGTCCGTGATATCAAGGGATTGATAAACATAACCTTCTTGGTTAGGTAATCGGTTATCTCCTTTTGCAGTGGCGATTAGTTGGATATTATCTTCTTTAGAAAGCAGATCCACTAATTTTTGTCCCAATAGGCCATTCGATCCCGTGATGAGAATGGTTTTTTTCATGATGCTAATTGTTTCCTTATATCTTTCAATAATTCTTGGGCCCCTTGTGCAATTAATTCATTGGCCACTTGAGTGCCGAGATTCATTGAGTCATTTCCGATTGCTCTTGATTTTAATTCAATTTCTCCTCGCAATCCGAGTACGCCGGCGATTAATTCCATCCCATGATCACCCTGTTTTGCATGCCCATAGACAGGAACACTACATCCGCCATCTAGCTGGGCTAATAGATGTCGCTCGGCCAACAAGCATGCTTCGGTGGAAGGGTCGTTGCAGATTTGGCGAATTTGTTGTTGTAGGTCTGAATCCAAGTTCGTAGAACATTGGATAGCCACCGAACCTTGTCCCACGGCAGGCGTGAAACGGTCGATATTCAAGTGTTCGACAATATAGGATTCCATCCCCATGCGATGAACACCGGCATAGGCTAAAATCATCGCTTCGCAGTCTCCATTTTTAAGTTTTTCTAATCGAGTTTGTAGGTTTCCACGCATTTCCACAAGGGTATGTTGAGGAAAATTTTTCGCCAACATGGCCCGTCTCCGTGTACTGGATGTTCCCACAACGGCGGCTTTATTGGCTAGACGGAATTCCGGATTTAAACTTAGTACCACGTCATGCGCAGCTTCGCGCTTGGTAAAGGCAATCAGTGGTAAATCTGTAGCAAGTCTTGAAGGGAGATCCTTTGCGGAATGTTGGGCGATATCAATCTCCCCATTCCTTAACATGGACTCTAATTCTTCCGTAAATACACCCTTTGAACCGATTTTTGAGAGCGATCGATCTAGTATTTTATCGCCAATCGTTACAATGTCCACGATCTCAGTTAGCAACCCAGCGGCTTCCAATAAACCCGCAATATGGCGCGCCTGCCACATGGCTAGGGCGGAGTTTCTTGTACCGATGCGGATGGGTTTATTTGTTGGCATTAGCGATGCGAATTATTTGTAAAGATAAGTCGAGATGTATCATTTTAGCTCGGCCATTTCGTTCCAGATGATAATGTGCCGTAGAAACTTTTTCGCTTATTTTTTCAATCGCATTTCGATTCAATGTCTTTGAAAAATTGGCGATAAATGGCTTCTCCTTTTCGAGTGCTTTGATTAAGGTGGGAGCGTCGGAAATCTGGTAGACACATTGGCGAAAAATATGCAATGCGTACTCCAGGAGGCTTTTTTGGTCTTCTTTGGCTAGTCCGTCAAATTGCTCTGAGAGGCCGACTAGTTTACTTAAATTCTTTTGATAAACGGCGCGCATCCAGTCGGCAAACCAAGTCGACGTGCTCAGATTTTCCGACTTCGCTTTTTCGAGTGCCCAGGAGATATTTCCTTCGCAACTGATGGCTAAATTTTGCGCATTTTCTAAGCTGGTTCCTGTTTCTTTGACCAGAAATTCGGATAGCGAAGCTTCATCGACAGTCTGAATAGCAATCCGTTGAGTACGGGACAAAATGGTCGTCAGAAGTTTTTGTGCATCTGAGCAGACGAGTAAAAATAGGGTAGAACTTGGGGGTTCTTCCAAGGTTTTTAGTAAAGCATTACCGGAGGAAAGGTTGAGGGATTCAGGGTTCCAGATGATGACAACCTTAAAGGGAGCCTCAAAGGGTTTAAGACTAATTTTTCCGAGAAGTTTTCGGGTTTCTTCTACGGGAATATTCCCTTGTTTGTTTCCCTCAGCTCCCATGGCACCCAGCCATTCGGGTAATGTTCTATATAAGGATGTACTGATAAATGATCTCCACTCGGGTAGGAATGCATCAGATTCCGCCTCTTTAACTTTTTTTGTCGTGACAGAGGGGAATAAATAAACGATGTCGGGATGTATTCCTTTGTGAACTTTTTGACAACTTGGGCAGGTGCCGCAAGAATCATCGCCTTGTCGGTTTGTACAAAACAAAAAGGAGGTAAATGCCATGGCCATGGCGAGTTGGGCACCACCGGTGGGACCATGAAATAATTGAGCATGTGCAATGTGTTCGTTGAGAACAGATTGGCTCAATTGTTTTTTGGTTTGCTCTAATCCGGGGATGTCTTGAAAGCGCATTGGGTTTCCCTAATAAATGAATAGGCTAATTTCGGGCATTTGCCTCCTCTTTCCAAATTTGTTCGAGCTTGCTCAATAGATTTTCGGGGATTTCTTGATTTTTTGTTTGAATCCACGCATTTGCATTTTCGATGGCCTTGGCGGGTAGGTACTCCGTGACATGGGGAAATTCTCCCCAAGTGAGCGATGGTATGAATTTGGGTAAAAAAGTACTACCGCTGATATTACAATGATTGCCGATCACCGTACCGGTATTGAACTTCGTTAAAATTCCAGTACATACAAAGTCCCCCATGAGGACACCGAAAGACTTAAGTCCGGTATCCCTAGCTTGTTGGGTTTGATAATCGTACAGATAAACATTTTTCAGGTCGTTTCGAACATTGGAACCTGTCGTGAGCGCACCAAGATTGCAAAATGACCCTATGATGGAATTTCCGATGTATCCTTCGTGGGCTTTATTTGAATAGGGGAAAAAGAGACTTGCGCTGATTTCTCCACCCACTTTACAGCCTTTGCCGATGGTGGTGTTGGGTCTAATCTTTGCGCCCAAATTCGTGATCGCTCCATCGAGGATTGCGGCAGGTCCTTGAATGAGTGTACCGATCTGGATCTTGGTATTCGCCCCAATGTAGATGGGGCCTTGGCTAGCATCGAGGATAGTACCTGATATTTCAGCACTTGGATCGATGTAACAATTTTCAGGAAGGATGATTGTGTTCCCTCTATTTGTCAAATCGCCTAAATCAACGTCATTGGCTTGGATCTCGTTCACCAGCGCTTGGCTATTAGCTGAAATGAGATCTTCCGGGTATGCAATATAAGTGGGGCGATCTGCTAATACTTTTCGGTTTTTTGGGATGCTTACTTCGTTATCGCTGCGATACGCAATCCATTGGTCTTCCCAAAACAATGCTTCGTTAGATGCTAATTGCTTTAATTCCTTGATCAACTTTGGGTCAGGAACTAAGGATCCCAATAGATAGATGTCTGTAGGAAGCTCATCGATGTAGGCTGTCCATTTTACTTCGATGGTAGACAAGCCTACCCAAAGCTCTCGAAGATGCCGGGTATAGGTCAAAGGCCTTAATTGTAGGCCGATTTGGGGGTCATTAAGAAGTTGGCTCGTCTTCCACATAGTACAAATAAACGAAAAAGCCTTCACATGATTTCATGCGAAGGCTTTTTTTGTATGCTTGAACAAATACTAGTTCTTTGCGTAACGCTTGTTGAACTTGTCTACGCGACCTGTTGTATCTAACAATACATTTTTACCTGTGTAGAAAGGGTGAGATTGAGATGAAACCTCTAGCTTGTATACTGGGTAGGTTGCGCCTTCGAATTCAGTCGTTTCCGTTGTTTGAACGCAAGAACGAGTTAAGAATTTGTAATCCGCTGATAAATCATGAAATACAACTTCTTTGTATTCTGGGTGGATATCTTTTTTCATTGCTTTTTGTAAAATGACGATTCCCTGCCGTCTGTTTTAAATAGTAGAAGAAATCTCTGGGAATAGACTTCATTTAATCGGGTTGCAAAATTAATTATTATCTACATAAATACAAATCACACGCGTATATATTTTTTGATAAAATCAAAGCCTAAAAGCCCTCAAAAAATTTTTAAAAAATATTTTATGGTACTTTTCCAAGAGGCATACGGCCATTGGATTTTCCTAAGGCGCTATCTCATAGTGTATTTTAAATATGTAATATTTTTCACCTGTTTTAGCTTGGAAAAATGTTTGCACGGGCTCTCAAATTTTTCTAATTTTACATAGTGCCCAATCCGCTGGAAGTGCTTCAATTTTCAGTATACGAAAAGCCAAAAAACAAAACCGCCAACCGACTGATTTTAGCCATAAAAAGGTCGATCAAAAATAAGAAAAACAAATTCTTAGGTGGGAGTGTTTATGCTTTTAGGTCTGGGTGCAACAAATTGATTATTCTAATTTTATATTCTATAAGAAACACATGTACGTAATTAAAAGAGACGGTCGTCGCGAATCTGTCAAGTTTGACAAAATCACAGCTCGAATTGAAAAGTTGTGCTACAGCCTGGATCCATTTTTTGTTCAGCCTTTAGAGGTGGCAAGAAAGGTTATTTCGGGTTTATATGATGGGGTGAAGACGACTGAATTGGATAATTTAGCAGCGGAAACGGCGGCTTCTTTGACAACAAAGCACCCAGATTATGCTACGTTAGCTGCACGTATTGCGATTTCAAATCTGCATAAAAACACGTTGAAGTCGTTTTCTGCGACAATGAAGCGTCTTTATACGTACATCGATCCGAAGACTGGTCAGAATGCGGCCCTTCTTTCGAAGGAGGTTTATGACATCATCAAGAAGAATGCTGTTGAGTTGGATGAGGCGATTATCTATGACCGGGATTTCGGTTACGATTATTTTGGATTTAAGACCTTAGAGAAATCATACTTATTGAAGTTGGATGGTGCTATTGCTGAGCGTCCTCAACACATGTTGATGCGTGTTGCAGTAGGTATCCACGGAGCTGACATTGCAGCTGCCATTCATACATACAATTTGTTATCCGAGCGTTGGTTTACGCATGCGACGCCGACCTTATTTAACGCAGGTACTCCGAAGCCTCAAATGTCATCATGTTTCTTGTTGACAATGCAAGATGATTCGATTGAAGGAATCTACGATACCTTGAAGCAAACGGCTAAAATTTCACAGTCGGCCGGAGGTATTGGATTGAGCATTCACAATGTGCGTGCAACAGGATCCTACATCAAGGGAACCAACGGTACATCGAATGGTATTATTCCTATGTTGCGTGTGTTTAACGATACGGCACGTTACGTAGATCAAGGGGGTGGAAAGCGTAAAGGATCATTTGCGATTTACTTGGAGCCATGGCATGCAGATGTGTTTGATTTCTTGGAATTGAAAAAGAACCACGGTAAGGAAGAAATGCGTGCGCGTGATTTGTTCTATGCCTTGTGGATTCCGGATTTATTCATGAAGCGTGTGGAAAGCAACGAGGAGTGGTCATTGTTCTGCCCACATGAGTGTCCAGGTTTATCAGATGCCTACGGTGAAGAATTTGAGGCATTATACCACAAATACGAATTAGAAGGAAAAGCGCGCGCGACTGTGAAGGCGCAAGAGCTATGGTTTAAAGTGTTGGAGTCGCAAACAGAGACAGGTACACCGTATATGTTGTACAAGGATCATGCGAACAACAAATCCAACCAAAAGAATCTAGGTACAATCAAGTCATCGAACTTGTGTACGGAGATTATGGAATATACATCGAAAGATGAAGTAGCTGTATGTAACTTAGCATCATTGGCATTGCCTAAATATGTTCGTACGAACGAGCAAGGCGTTGCGGAATTTGATCATGCGAAATTATACGAGGTAACAAAGGCTGCTACGGTCAACTTGAATAAAATCATTGATGTAAACTACTATCCAGTGCCAGAGGCGCGTAATTCGAACTTACGTCACCGTCCAATTGGTCTAGGGGTACAAGGTTTAGCGGACGTGTTTATCATGTTGCGTATGCCATTCGAATCAGATGCTGCGAAGCAATTGAACAAGGATATTTTTGAAACGATCTATTTCGCGGCGATGGAAGCATCGATGGAATTAGCGAAAGTAGAAGGTCCATATTCAACTTGGGAAGGTTCACCTATTTCAAAAGGTATTTTCCAATTCGATATGTGGAATGTTACACCATCTTCAGGAAATTGGGATTGGGAGAAGTTACGTCAGCAAGTAGTAGAGCATGGTGTTCGTAACTCCTTGTTAGTTGCGCCGATGCCAACGGCCTCTACGAGCCAAATCTTGGGTAACAACGAGTGCTTTGAGCCATACACATCGAACATCTATGCACGTCGCGTATTGTCTGGTGAGTTTGCAGTTGTAAATAAGCACTTATTGAAAGACTTGATTAAGTTAAACTTGTGGAACGAATCAATGAAGAACAAATTGATCTCTGCGAATGGATCTGTTCAAAACATTCCTGAGATTCCACAAGACCTGAAAGAATTGTACAAAACAGTTTGGGAGATTAAGCAAAAAACCATTTTGGAAATGGCCGCTGATCGTGGAGCTTACATCTGTCAATCTCAAAGCTTAAATATTCACATTCAAGATGTGAACTTTGGTAAGTTAACATCTATGCACTTCCATGCTTGGAAGCTTGGCTTGAAGACAGGTATGTACTACCTACGTACGAAAGCTGCAGCGGATGCGATTAAGTTTACCATCGAGAAGCAAGCAGAAGTGGCGATTGAGCAATCCAATGATGTGCACGAGACGGAGTTGCAATACGCAGCTCACGCAGCACAAGCAGCGGCAGCGGCTTCATTCTCAACTGATGATGCGCAGAACCGTGCGGACATGACATGTTCTTTGGATAATCCAGAAGCATGCGAGGCTTGCGGCTCATAATTAGTCACGCAATTTTATATCAAAAATCACCTAGTCGAAAGATTAGGTGATTTTCATATTTTAGGATGTTATGCAAATAAGGAAAGAACTGTATTTTTTCGTATTTCTCGGATTGATTCTGTTGGCTCTCTTTTTGCGGGTATACCATTTGGGAACATTTAGTTTATTCTCCGATGAACGTTCAAGCGTCTTGCTGGGCGTAGCAAATACCAATCAAGGCGGAATGGGTGAATTGATGCGCCCCGACAAAACCTTCACCCCAGCGGATTTCTGGGCTCCTCGTGGCATTAAATCTTGGCTCGATGCAGATGCCCGCGGGGATGTTAGTGGAAATAGCCTGGTTCACGACATGATGCTGAAATTATTTGCCTGGTTATTTGGTAAAGGGGATGCATCTATGCGGAGTGTTTCGGTTTTCTTCAACATGCTGACTGTCTGGCTCATGTTTCGGTGGGGGAGGCAGTTTTCCAAGGCAAATGTTTGGACCTTAGCCATTGTTTTTTTTGCGGCGATTGAGCCTTTTTATGTGATTTACAGCCAACAGGCTCGTAATTATGCTACCAGTTTATTTTTTACGACGGCTTCCAATTACCTATTTTGGCTATTAGTCATCAAACGTAACGGCGAACTTAACCGAAATACTAAATACTTGGCTCTGTGGGTGCTGGCATCTTTGGGTGCTTTATTTAGTACGTACTTGACGGCCCTCGCCTTAGTGGGGCAATTTGTTTATCTCGTCTTTTTTGTTCGCGATAAATCGATTTGGTTACGTATGAGCTCCCGTCTTGTGATTGTTTTGTTACCTTTTATTGCCTGGTTTGTCTGGGGTCCTGCTCGGTATTTCATGGATTTTCAGGCGAATGCCGCCGACCAGTTATTGACATACATAAAGAAAAATGGCGAAGTACCGGGATGGTTGGAATTTGCTTCGCCATCAAACCTATTCAAGCGTACGGTATCGATTGTGTCAGATCATTTTTTCTGGACTAATGATTTGTATGCTAAGCACGGTTATAAGATAGGTAGTATTTTGTTGCTTATCTTTTTGTTTTTGGTGTTTCAATGGATCAAGTCACTGGATAAGGCCGTTCGAGGCATATATGTCTTGGGAGTCATACAGATAGGTTTACCCGTATTGTTTCTATTCGCCGCGGCAGTGAATGCCGGAACCACCTCGGGTTTCTTTTTGCGATATGCATGTTTTGGGCTACCCTTTGGGATATTTATATCGGTTGGCGTATTTCAGTATTTTCTTAGCCAAGCCATTTGGTATCGAATATTTGCTTGTGTGTTCTTGCTTGCTCAGACCTATCAATTAGTACAACTATTCACGCCCTTGTATTCCGACCAAAAACAAAAATACACCTTTTCTGTGGGACGTGGACCTAATCCTTATCCCATCATTGCTGCAAGTATTCAGGCGAAATATCTACCCGGAGATACGGTTGTGTATCCTTCTTCCAAGGCCAATCTGCTCGATTCTAAATACTTACGCAACTTGGTCATTGATCCATTGGATGCACAGAATGTAAATCTTTATTTGAATGATACCGATTCATTCATTCAGCGGGTTGATCCCTACATGCAAGATTCAGTTCTGTTGAAAAGGAAAAACGGACAAGTCGAAGTTCTTTTTGATTTTAAGAAAGGTAAATACAGATACTAATGCATTCGAAGAAAATCCTTGTCGCCTATGGAATTGTCTCAATCATCGAATTGGCGATGGCTCATTCTTCCGTTCGCTATGTGACGAAACCCTTGTTGATGATTCTATTAGCCGTCTATGTTTATGCGGGAAATTTGAATTTAACATCGCAAAGGACTTTGTTTATTACTTTGTTATTTGCTTGGCTGGGAGATGTGTTTCTTCTAATCCCGGGAAATAATCCTTTGTTTTTCCAGTTAGGGCTTGCCTCTTTTTTGTTCATGCAAGTTGCCTATATTCGTCAGTTTATTCGTTTCGGGGCATTCAAATGGTCATGGGGGTTGATACCGGTGCTTTTCTATGTCGTCGGTTTCTTGGCCTATTTATACCCGCAGTTACCCGCCGCATTGGTAGGTCCCGTGATTGTTTACGCCCTCGCCTTGGGTTCGATGTTGTATTTTGCTTTTCAATTACGTATTTCGGCGCTGACTATCGGAGCCGTTTTATTTGTTCTATCGGATAGTTTATTAGCTTTTGCCAAGTTTAAATTTGAATATCCATGGAATTCGTTTGCGGTCATGTCTACTTATATCCTTGCTCAATTGTTACTCATTCAGGCATTGTGTAAATTGCATGCTCAGCGATAATTTCAGATGCTCATGGATGCTCACGTTCTCAATCAATTAGCCACAAAATTACAAGGTGCATTGCATACAGATTCTGTCATGCGAACTTTGTATGCGACCGATGCCTCTGCCTATCGCGAGATGCCGCTGGGTGTTGCAATCCCTGAGACCATTCAGGATATTGAGACCTTGATTCAATTCGCGGACCAACATCAGATTCCCTTAATTCCTAGAACGGCTGGTACTTCTTTGGCTGGGCAGGTAGTGGGAAATGGTCTTGTGGTGGATGTTTCCAAGCATTTCAACCGGATTTTAGAGGTTAATGCGGAGGAGTCCTATGCTTGGGTCGAGCCCGGGGTTGTTCGTGATGTATTGAATGTCGAGTTGAAAAAGCATGGATTGTTTTTTGGGCCCGAAACTTCTACAGCCAATCGAGCGATGATTGGAGGGATGTTAGGGAATAATTCCTGCGGTTCTAATTCAGTTATTTATGGGTCTACCCGAGATCATGTGTTGGAGGTAGAGGGTTACCTCTCCGATGGGACTTTCGTTCATTTTAAGGCAGAGGATCCCCATCAGACGGTTCAAAGCCTTCAGCCGGGTTCACGCCTTTACAACATTTACGCACATACGATTGCCGCTTTATCGAATCCGGTCAATCAAAAAAATATTCAATCCGAGTTTCCTAAGCCTACGATTAAACGCCGTAATACGGGTTATGCGGTTGATATGCTATTGAACTCGGAGGCATTTATTCCCGGTCAATCACCTTTTAATTTTTGTGCTTTATTGGCAGGTTCTGAAGGAACCCTGTGTTTTGTAACACGGATTAAAGTACATGTAGATCCTCTTCCTCCCACACATTTGGGATTGGTTTGTGCGCATTTTAATACGATTGATGAGGCTTTACGTGCCAATCTAATTGCCTTGCGTTTCAATCCATCTGCGTCGGAGTTAATGGATCATTATATTTTGGAATGCACCAAAGCAAATGCCGAACAAAGTCAAAATCGATTCTTTGTGGAAGGGGATCCTGGCGCCATTCTGGTCGTTGAATTGCGTTCGGATAATGCAGCGGATTTGGCTAAGCAAGCCAAAGCTGTCGAGGAGGCCATGTTGGCCGAAAATCTGGGCTATCATTTCCCTTTCGTGACGGGTGGGGATGTGAAGAAAGTTTGGGACCTACGTAAAGCAGGATTGGGACTTTTGTCGAATCTTCCCGGGGACGAAAAGGCTGTGGCGGTGATCGAAGACACGGCGGTCGATGTGAACGATTTACCGGCCTTTATCGCCGAATTCAATGAGATTTTATCGGCGAATAATTTATACTGTGTGCATTATGCGCATGCCGGTTCAGGTGAATTGCACTTGCGCCCAATCATCAACTTAAAGATAGAAGAGGGTCACAAACAATTCCGTCATATAGCGGAAGAGATCGCCCACTTGGTCAAAAAATACCAAGGATCCTTATCAGGTGAGCATGGCGATGGTCGTTTGCGTGGGGAATTTATTCCTTGGATGGTGGGCGATGCCAATTATCAATTAATGCGCGAATTGAAATCTTGGTGGGATCCGAAAGGAATTTTTAACCCCAACAAGATTGTGGATACGCCGCCGATGGATACGTTTTTGCGTTATGAGGCGGGCCAACAAACGCCTGAATTCCAGACGGCATTTCGCTACCATGACCAGGATGTTTTGCAACATGCCGAGCAGTGCAATGGTTCAGGAGACTGTCGGAAAACGCCTGTTTCAGGAGGAACGATGTGTCCGTCTTTCATGGCTACGCGCAATGAAAAGGAAACAACCCGTGCACGTGCGAATATTCTACGTGAATTCTTGACCCGTTCCACCAAACCAAATCGATTTGATCATCATGAGATCAAAGAGGTGATGGATCTATGTTTAGCTTGTAAGGGCTGCAAGGCGGAATGTCCTTCCAATGTCGATGTGGCTAAATTAAAGATGGAGTTTCTGTATCAATATCAAAAAGAAAATGGAACGCCGATTCGAAGTCGCCTTATTGGTCATTTTGCAACGATATCATCCATCGCATCCAAGGTTCCTTTCTTGTATAACCTCGTGATGGGTACGCCTGTTTTTCGTCGGATAGCCAACCGCGTTGTTGGTTTCCATCCGGATCGTACGATGCCTTTACTAGCGAAGCAGACACTTTGGTCCTGGTTGAAAGGACGGAAGTCTATTCAGTCTACCAAGTCGGTTTACTTGTTTATCGATGAGTTTACTAATTTCAATGATGCCGAAGTAGGCCGTAAAGCCGTTTTACTTCTTGAGGCATTGGGATATGAGGTTCGGACCTTATCGCATCCGATTTCGGGACGTTCATTCCTTTCCAAAGGAATGTTAGATGAGGCTCGTAAATTGGCTCAGGCGAATGTAGAATTATGGTCAAGTTTAGTGAGTGAGAATATTCCTTTGGTGGGAATAGAGCCATCCGCAATTTTGACATTCCGGGATGAGTATCCGGATTTAGTTTCGGAGGCTTGGTTAGCGAAGTCGAAAGAATTAAGCAAACATGTATTGCTTTTGGAGGAATTCATTGCTCGGGAGGCGGATGCCAAACGCATTGATCGTAAATTATTTGCGACAAATAAGAAACTGCTAAAATTACATGGTCATTGCCAACAAAAATCAATGAGCTCATTGGTGGCAGCTAAAAAGGCTTTGTCTTTGCCGGAAAACTTTGAGGTACAGTTAATCCCATCGGGATGCTGTGGAATGGCGGGTTCGTTTGGTTATGAGAAGGAACATTACGATTTATCGATGCAGATTGGGGAATTGGTTTTATTCCCAACGGTGCGTTCTCAGCCAGCCGAGGTGGAAATTGTGGCCTCCGGAACGAGTTGTCGGCATCAAATTCACGACGGTACGCAACGCCACGCGAAGCATACCGCCGAGATCTTATTTGAGGCCTTGGCCTAGAATTTCCAACGAACAAAAGCCTCCATGGCTTCATATTCCGCTAAACCAAGTGCATTGTAGATTTGAGCAGTGCCTCGGTTTCGTTCTTCTGCCCGTTGCCAAAACTCTCTTGAATCCTCACCTTGGAAGACAACACCGTCCTTTTGAGATTGGTGCTTGAAGATACCCATCCGTTTCTTGAATACTTGATCGGGCGACATAGGAACCGCCATTTCAATTTGATCGATATCCCATTCTGCCCAGGCGCCTTTGTATAGCCATACCCAGCAATTTTTCATGTATTCACGATGTTTTAATCGTTGGATAGCCTCGAAAATGGCATCCAAACAAACCTTGTGCGTTCCATGGGGATCTGCTAAATCACCAGCGGCATAGATTTGATGCGGCTGAACTTCTTCGATGATATCCATGATGAGTTGGATATCTGCTTCTCCGATTGGTTTCTTGCGGATGGTACCCGTCTCGTAGAAGGGCATGTTGAGGAAGTGGGCATTTTCTTTTTTAATGCCGACGAACCGACACGTATTTTTGGCTTCCCCTTGTCGGATGAGACCTTTAATCTCTCGAACCGATGGAATATCGAGTTCGGAATCTTTTTTGTTTTTCAGGAATTTGACTGCCTCTTTGTAGATTTTATTGGCCTTCGCGTTGGAGCTTTCAAACTTTTCATTGAAATCTACGACAAATTCAGCGAAACGTAGGGCTTCATCATCAGCTACCGCAATATTTCCGGAGGTTTGATAGACGACATGCACATCATGTCCCTGATCATGCAGGCGCTGGAACGTTCCACCCATGGAGATGATGTCGTCGTCAGGGTGTGGGCTAAAAATGATTACTTTCTTTTTGGCTGGAAATGCACGCTCCGGACGGTGTGTATCGTCTGCATTGGGCTTTCCTCCGGGCCAACCCGTAATGGTGTGCTGTAAGTAGTTAAATACTTCGATGTTGATGTCGTAGGCTTGCCCGTAGAGGGAGAGTAAATCCGACATCCCATGTTCGTTGTAGTCCTTGCTCGTTAGCTTTAAGACGGGTTTCCCTAAATGAAGTGAGAGATGCGTAACTGCCTTTTTAATCATATTGCGATCCCAGGTAACAGAATCTACCAGCCAGGGTGTTTTGATACGGGTAAGTAGGGAAGCGGCTGTTTCATCTAAGATGAAGAGTGTATTTGGGTGTTGCTGCAAATAGGATGCCGGGATATCTGAGGTGATTGTTCCTTCGACAGCCTTGGCTACACTTTGCGCTTTATGTTCACCCCAGGCAAGCAATACGATTCGTTTAGCTTGCATGATTTTATCGATACCTAAGGTAATGGCACGTTTAGGTACTTTTTCAAGTCCACCGAAATCGATCGCTGCATCAATTTTTGTGGTGATGTCCAAAGTCATTAAACGTGTTTTGGAATTAATGACAGAGCCGGGCTCATTGAATCCGATGTGTCCGTTCCGACCAATACCAAGCAGGTAAAAATCAAATCCTCCTAATTTTTCAATTTTTGCTTCATAGGCCCGACAAAATTCGGGGATCTTGTCTATGGTTAATGTCCCATCGGGAATATGGTAATTTGTTACCGGTATATCGATGTGGTCGAAGAGCTGTTCGCGCATAAAACGGACATAGCTTTGAACCGAATCGGGTTCCATGGGGTGGTATTCATCCAAGTTGAAGGTGTGCACATTTTTGAAACTGAGCCCGTCTTCTTTGTGAAGGCGGATGAGTTCCTGATACACCTTTTTCGGGGATGATCCCGTTGCTAAGCCCAAGATGGTTG
>JACCDV011137353.1_pt1 | contig 24226 bp, 18 predicted proteins | sample 7446131 | NCBI WGS metagenome assembly JACCDV01 (sample SAMN15323448, study PRJNA562643) | freshwater metagenome | isolation source: river surface water | place: USA:Blue River Watershed | collected 2017-08-17
CTATATCTGGTGACCAATCATTTAAAAGATACCGAACCTCTAAAAAATAAGATCAGGCAGATTTCTCATGAAATACTCGAGCATATGATCCACCTGTCCGATATGTCCTATGTCCATGTTGAGAGTCATACATCCCATCTACATTCACTCCTCCGGATCGCATCTTCCGCCGGTTTGATCGCTGAACAGAATGTTTCCATCTTGAATAATGCTTTACAAAAGACTTTAAAGGACATGCAGCAATATATGAAGTCTCTCACTAATATGTCCATTAGTTTGAGCGATCTATTATATATAGAGCCTGCTTCCGAAATTATTGAACAACAAAATGTGTCAGATAAATCTGATACTTTAGAGTCACCAGAACGACAGGCGCTATCCGAAACAGTGTCTCCTCGTGCCATACCAAGATCCGTACCAACGAGAGAAATGCCAAAAGAAATTCCCAAGATGTCTTTTAATGGAGTTGCGTCTATGCATCAGGCATTCAACACTATGAATAAGGCTAGTACAGGACTGAGTGATAGACAGCAGATCATCATCAAAGAATTGCGAAATAAAGGACAGCTTACAGTTAAAGATCTGGCTGAAAAGATCAAGGGCTGTAGTGAGAAGACCATTCAGCGAGAATTATTGTCTCTAGTAGGTGCTGGTGTCCTTAAAAAAGAAGGGGAGAGGCGATGGAGTCGATATTCAGTCAAATAGATCGATGATTGACCTTTCAGGGTGTTTTTTGTAATATATATAGCCGTACATCGTCATAGATGTTGCACGGGCCAAACCTCTGTTTTAGCCGTACTTCCGTTTATCCTGTCCCTCCGCCTGATTTATGAGGATTCTCATGAGATAGCCCGAGAACGTTGACAACTTCATAGCAATATAGATAACGATCAACTTCACTCAGTTTCCGTATAACTGTTTTTTCTGTCAATTCAGATTCACTGATCATCCACTTGAACATAACGCCGATTCTCTATTTTGTGTCGATCCTTGTGCTCATATCTCGCATTCATATTTCATATGTATGTTTGAAAAGTTCATAAGAACAGAAATAAAGAAATGGTTCAAAGATCACCAACTCATGCCATACATAAATTATGTATGAGACTTCGACAAGTCGCATGAGTAGTATCTTTGATGAATTCAGCTGATTTATTGTAGGCCAGATCGAGTACCACTTTTCCACTTGTTGAAACGAAAGTCTTAACATCTAGATCCAGTGGTGCTCGACCGGGTCTGCAATAGTCAGTACATTAAAAACCCGAAGATGGGCCAATGCCTCACATTATTAGACTTTACAAATAATGAGGACTAACTCATCTTTAAACAAAAATATTAATACATTATGAAGAAATTAACTTCAATCGTGCTTGCTCTTGCACTCGCGCTTACAGTTGTTGCTCCGGTAGCAGCTTCTGCGCAGTCTGCAGGACACACATTCTCTACCAATCTTACAGTTGGTAGCCGAGGGTCTGACGTAGTAGCACTACAGTCATTCCTAGTAGCTAAAGGGTTTCTTACAATGCCTGCAGGAGTAGCCATGGGTTACTTCGGTGGTCTTACTAAGAGCGCTCTAGCAGCTTATCAGTCATCTAAGGGAATCACTCCTGCAGCTGGTTACTTTGGCCCGATCACTCGAGCTGCTGTAATGGCTGAAGGTGGAGTAGCTACTACTCCTGGTTGCTCAGCTGGTGCTATGTACAACTCTGTTACAGGTCAGCCTTGCGGAACGACTACTCCAGTCACTCCTGGTTGCCCAGCTGGAGCTTTGTACAACAGCATGACAGGAGCAGCTTGCTCAACTAGCGCTCCTTGGACTCCATCAGGAGTAGAAGGATCACTTGATATTCGACTTGCTGCAACTCCTGCTTCAAATGCAGATATACAAACATCAACTGATGTACCTGTACTCGGCATTGAATTCCGAGGCAAGATTGGCGATTCTGTAGTTCAGACTATCGACCTTAAGACTTCAGTAACTAATGTTACTGATTCATCTGTTGATAACCCTGGATCATTCATCAATACCATCAAGGTATGGGATGGAAGCACACTTCTTGCAACTGTTCCTGTAGGCCTTAACACGTTTACAAAGGACACAAGCAATGTGTACTATGTCCGAATCCCTGGTCTTAACTTCCTAGTTCCTAAGGATGCTACTAAGGTCTTGACATTCACATTCTCGACTTCTGGAAGCATTGATTCAAACCGATCTGTTGTCGTTGGTCTATACAACACAACTTCAGTTCGATCTGTATCAGGAAACGGAGTTAACAGCTTCGGTGGTGACACAAGCATCTCGTTGACTCATACGTTCAAGAAGCCTGGAAGCGCTACTTTGACGCTTTCTGCTGCATCTTCTCCGCTACGATCTACTAACAACAAGATCCAGACTTCGTCTGGTGCGAAGGGAGTAAGCACATTGTTATTCAATGTGAAGGCTGAGACAGGTGATGCAAAGATCACTACTATCTACGCATCTACAACTTCTACTAACTCAAAGCCAACGACGTTGTACTTGTATGATGGTTCTACTCTTCTAGCATCTAAGCCAGTTGATACAACAACAGGTAGCGTTACATTCGATAACCTTACTTACGTTGTTGCTAAAGATACGACAAAGACATTGACAGTTAAGGCTGACTGGGCATCTGATGCTACATCAGGTTCAGTTTCTACGACTACAATTAACTATGTCCGATTCGACAAACCAACAGGTTCAACTGCTACTAGCACAGGTGCTGCGGTTGCTGGTGTAGGACACTATGTGTTCACATCTGCTGCTCAGTATGCTCTTGCTGGAACACCTACTATCTCAGCTGGTAGCCCGAATACAAACGGATCTACTACGGCTTTGACAGCAACATTCACATTCAATGTGACTGCTATGGGTGCTGCGGTAACTCAGGCTACAAGCTCTAACTTCACAATAGGATTTGGAACGACAACTGCATACAGCATCGCTGCTGGAAGCGTAAGTGTTGTGACTATCCCTAACAACAACATCTCAGACGGATCTACTGCTGTTGTAACGGTTACAGCTCAGCTACCTGCATCATCTATCACTCACTCAGGTCTATACAATGCTGCCATCACAACTATTCGATGGACAGCTGGTTCTAACACACAGGATCAGACTTGGGGATTGGATGACTTCAAGACTACTTCAGCGGCTAACTTCATCAAGTAATATTGATGAGTTTGGTCAGGCTAAGATAGCTTGATTTCAGCCTAAAAACTGAACAAAAACCCACCCTTCACCGGGTGGTTTTTTGTTTTCTTGATGAAAATTTAATGTCCCATTTGACATGATGCATGGGCAATGAAAAATATAACATATAGCAAAATCAATCTCCTTCTCACCATATTCCTTCTTAATGTCAGTGCGGTTTTATTCGTACCAATACATCACACTGATGCTTCTATAACCGTCTTACAACCAGATGCTTCAGGGCGCATATACATCGACATCCCAACACTTGTTGATATAGGGAATACCCTGTCCATACCTGCAGGCGCAACGGTCGAATTTCGCAATAATGGATCTCTTTTTGTAAAAGGTCAGCTAGATATAGGGATGACTGGATCTGGTAGTGACTCATCGCAAAATGCCATCGATCTCCTTCGCGGCACTAGGATAATATCCACTGGATATGCAGTCCCAATATCGCTGCAGGGGGGAATGCTTACCGCATTTAATATCAATTTTTATGGAGAAAAATTTGTTAATGCATTTCAAAATGCTAGCGTACTTATATCCTCATCAACATTCGAAACTACAAAAAACACCGCCATGATGTCTGTATATCAGGGTTCTAGATTGGATATATCCTCCTCAGTCATCAAGAATAGATATTTAGAAGGACAATCTCCGGAATCTGATTATGGATCTGCACTTCTCGAAATATATGCGAATAGCAATGCCACCATGACAGCCATGAAGATAGATTCTCCGAGGTCTGGTTCAGGTATACTAATTTATAATTCAAGCAAGATGCGGATTGACGATACAGATTTTTCCAATTGCCGCACCGGCATAACAGCATTCAGATTGACTGAAGTTCGGGGAACGGGGAATACTTTCTCATGTAATATTGCTCCACACCTAGTGTATTTGAGCTCCACTATTGAACTACTAGCTAGACAAAATATATGTTGTGCCAGGGTAATATTTGTACCTGGTCTACAAGGAAGTAGATTGTACAGAAAGGAATCTAATCTATGGTTTGCAGGAATACCTCTCGAAAATCAGCTATGGGAGCCTGATAGCTCACGAGATATAGGGAAGTTATTCTTGGATTCGACGGGTAAATCGATATTGAGCGGGATCTATACAAGGGACATAATCGATAGGATAAACATCTTTGGAAAACATCAAGGTAGTGAATTGGATGGTCTGTCTCCGTCCATCTATGGTAATTTCATCACTTATCTGGATAAACTCAAATCTGAAAATATCATTGATGGTCATAAAACTTTTCCATATGACTGGAGATTGCCCCTCCAAGGTCTCCGCGACAATGAACTAGTTGCAGAGATTGTGGGGCAAGCGGCACAGGCATCTAATGAAAAAGTGATCCTGATTGCACATAGCTATGGAGGTCTAGTGGTCAAGGATGCTCTATCGACTCTGGAAGCTGAAGGTAAAAGCCATATGGTGCAATCGGTAATCTATGTCGCTGTTCCCGAAACCGGCGCCCCTCAAGCAATATTCGCTGGTCTTCATGGAGATAAGCAGTCTATTTTGCAAGGATTCATTATGGATCCTGCATCCGCGATCAAGCTAGCTGCCAATATGCCTTCCGCACACCTAGTGACCCCTTCCGATTATTTCTCGAAGCCGATAGTTCTCGATTTTTTCAACAGAAAGACTGGTTCCACTACGAGGTATGAAGACATGCAAAGTAATAGTACAACCACGTCTAATAGGTACTCCATGACCAATGTTTATGCATGGATAAAGGCACAAATGCACAATGCTGACGCTGCTGAGGGTCAGCAAAATGAAAGCCCTATTGTGCGAAAGTTACCAGGGCCTCCGAGTACAGTGGTCGGCAACACTGCAAATACTGCCAAAGAAACTTTATATACCTATAGCGCGGTATTGGAGAATGCTTTCAGAACCTATTCGATCATCGGGATTGATCTACCAACCCCAATTGGCATGCTTTATAGATATTTGCCATGTATCCCTCCACTTCGGAGATCTTTCAGTGACTTTGGACCTTTGTCCCCATGTCTTAATGATTCTGCGCTAACTCGTACTATTTCATATTCCAAATATGGTGATGGCACGGTGATATTCGACGGCAAGGATCGACGAAGTGGTACTGATTCGATCATATCACTAGCATCAATGAATTTGAGAAATAATACATCGATTTCTCATGTAAATATCATGGAGTCACCTGATGTGCAGCATAGAATTACGACTATGATCACGGCAACGTCTAGTCCACAAACTGATCCATTCTATGACAGCGCTTCTGGTACGGGATCGAACCCTGCTAATCCATGGATCAATACGAATAAGGTATTTGGACTGGATATATCCGGATTTGTCGAAGGTATGGTTCAGGCGACAATTCAAATAACTGATTCACAGGTATCGGCATCGTCGAGTTCCATTGCACCATTGCAGATAGTGACATTGGATCATGCTCAAAAAATTCAAGAGATAAGTGGGCCGGCAGATGCCTTGGCTGTCACTACCTATGTAAATACAAATGATGGATGGTCTTTTGGCAGTGTCGGAACATATGACACGATATCGCTTCGTAGTTTGAAGGACCAAAGCATATCCATCTCATTTAGCGAACATACAGAAAGCGCATCGGACACAACATCTGGTGATATCAATATCGGTAGTGGCAATATCGCCACCTCGATTACTGATTCATTCTCTGATGTCGATGTAGGGTTCGGATCAATCATGAATATTGATATGCAATATGTCTCAGAGACACCTGCTCGCATTCTCAGTTTGGACATAGATGGTGATGGGATGGGGGATATGACTATCCATCCTGATAAAATCGATGTAGATAGTAATAGTAGCTCTGACGGCCAAGGATCAACTGGTGGATCTGTTGCCCTTCATACACCGCAAACGTACACAGAAAAGCAGACCGCTGCGCTCAACTCTATAGCAGAAGCGAGGATATCTATCTCTCAACTGGAAATATATTCGCTTCGGCAGACCACTGCCACTATGCTCACGCAGATGGAGCGATATCTGCGCTCCGGCAATCCGACACTGGCGCTTCTGGCACTAAAGAAAAAGCAAGCCCGTCTTGCTGAAATATCAACTCAATATGCCCTGCGAATAAAAGTATTGGAGCGTGGGCTTCTTGAGGGTATATTGCGTGGATTTAGGTTTCCACCCGAAAGAGCCAAGAAAGATGCTGAAATACTTAAGATCCGGGCATATATACGCGATCTAGCTCTTCTAAAAATCATACTGAAGGACGTAGAACGTAAGGCTATTGATTTATTGATCTAGTATGGTATTCTCTTATCCGAAAGGCTTCAAAGACCATAGGTAGGGCGCAAGTCCAATAAATCCTATGCAGAGGTCGCTCGGAAACGAGCTATCACTCCTTTGTTATAAAGCCTGACCACCTCTAGTCATCAAAAGCTTAGGTGATCGGGCTTTTCCTTTCCGGTTCTTATCAAAAAACCAAATTATTAAATATGGCAATCTCAAAAACAAAGAAGCACGACATAGTTGCCAAGGTTTCTGATATCCTCAAAGACTCAAAGTCAGCCGTCTTCGTGAATTTTCACAAGGTAACGGTAGGGGATATGACAGGAATCCGAAAGCAGCTTCGAGGCGAAGGTGTGGGTTTGTATGTCGCAAAGAAAACCCTCATCAAGCGAGCTCTCGGCGATGCTAGCATAACAGGCGAGTTGCCTGATTTGCAGGGCGAAGTCGCACTCGTGTATGCAGATGATCTTCTGGCACCAGCTCGTGAGATCTTCTCATTCCAAAAGAGCCTAGACGGCCGAATTTCCATCCTAGGAGGAATATTCGAAGGTGTATATAAAGACAAGTCAGGTATGGAGATGATCGCATCAATCCCTGGCAGACAGACTCTATATGCTCAATTCGTCAATCTCATCAATTCTCCAATCCAAGGCTTGGTATTGGCATTGAATGCGATCGCTGAAAAGAAAGCGTAATCAAAATATATTAATTAAATTAATCTGTTAGGGAAGAATCTCAAAATCCTAACGTCAAAAATCATATGTCAGAAGAAACAAATGTTGCAGCTGAATCTGAAAAGGTAGAAACTCCTTCTCAGTTCAAGGCTGTCGTAGAGGCAATCGAAAAGATGTCAGTTATCGAGCTTCATGAATTGGTGAAGTTCTTAGAAAAGAAATTCGGAGTATCGGCCGCTGCTGTTGCAGTAGCTGGTCCTGCGGCAGCTGGCGCTGGAGCAGCAGAAGAGAAGTCTACATTCAATGTAAATCTAGCTGATGCTGGTGCTCAGAAGATCGCTGTCATCAAGGTAGTTAAGGAGGCACTAGGTCTTGGTCTCAAGGAGGCAAAGGATCTTGTTGATGCCGCTCCTTCAATGCTCAAAGAAGGTATGAAGAAAGAAGAGGCCGACGAGCTAAAGAAGAAGCTCGAAGAGGCTGGTGCGAAGGTTGAGTTGAAATAATATAGACCTAAACGCAACAAAAGGCCGAGTTCCGCAAGGGACTCGGCCTTTTGCATATATCCCAAACCACCTCAAAATATGCTACATTTATCCTATGACCAATATCCTAGAAAAGCTGATGGGTGGAAATTCCCGAATAAAACTGATGAGACTTTTTCTATTCAATCCACAAACATCTTTCTTGCATCAGGAAATTGCCGAGAGAGCCAAAATATCGAGCGATAGACTGAAAAAAGAACTTTCTTTTCTCCATAGCGTACGCATGATAAAAAAGGCAAAGAAAACAGGTGGTAAAAATGCCTGGTCGCTCAATGAAAAATTTCCATTCCTAATCGAATTTCAGCGATTGCTACTCGAGACCAGTCTCCTTAATCGCACTGAACTCGTAAAGAAGATCTCGAAAGCTGGTCGGATTAAAACCTTGATTCTCACTGGATTATTCACCGAAATAACTGAGGCTCAAGTTGATATGCTCATCGTCGCAGATGGGGTAAAGACAAATGCACTGGATTCAGCCGTCAAAGCCATTGAGGCAGAGGTTGGTAGAGAGATTAGATATTGTGCCTTGGATTCGATTGATTTCAAATATCGTCTAGGTATTGGGGATCGTCTAATACGGGATGTACTCGATTACCCTCATGAGGTAGTGCTCGATAGGATAGGGGCTTTTTAGAGTTTTTGACTTTTTCAATAGACATCGAAAATATGCGATATAATGATTGTGTTACCAGATAATACAATTATTTTATGTTTCAATCATGGGGAATGGCGTTAAATAGCGCATACTATGGCGTAGGACCTGTATTCTTTCAGTTCCTCCTCCGATTCTTGTTTTCAATTATCATTTTCGTTGCCGGATGGGCAGCAGGGGTGCTCGTAGGTAGATTCATAGAAAAGCTTCTTCATACTGTCAAAATCGATCACTTCATGCGACAGATAGGATTTGAAGATGCATTAAAGCGCGGAGGATTCAATGTTAACTTCGGTGCATTGATAGGAGGAATCGTAAAGTGGTTCATCATCGTACTATTCCTTATCGCTGCTTTTGATGTTCTAGGTTTGCAGACTGTAACAATCTTCTTACAATCGATTGTGGTTCAGTATCTACCTCAGGTCATCATTGCCGCTCTCATCTTGTTGGTGGCGGCTGTAATTGCAGACGTGCTTCAGAAGATTGTAATTGGTGCTGCTGCAGCCGCTCATATCAAGCAGGCTAGGGCATTGGGACGAATTACCAAATGGGCAGTTCTAGTCTTTGCCATTCTTGCTGCGCTCGTTCAGCTCGGTATCGCTCAATCGCTAGTAGAGACCCTCTTTATGGGCGTAGTCGTGGCACTTTCTCTGGCATTCGGCCTTTCTTTTGGTCTAGGAGGAAAAGAGACGGCTGGTCAAATTGTGGCTAAAATCGCCAGGGATTTCGGTCATGGAAATGGTAATTAATAAGCCTTAAAATAGCCATCAGGCTCTAGTTGACAAGGTTTCCGCTTTGCGTATAATGGCCTCTATTCGGAATACATTATGCGAAATACCTCAAAGAAGCGGAAATCTTAATTGAGCCTTTCAAGGTGCATATTAAGAAGACCGCCCAAAAGGCGGTCTTCTTCTTTTGAAGAAAACAGCCAAAAAGGTCGCATAGTGAAGGATTCTGATGATGTTTGAAAATCAAAACCTGTCCTGACATTTCAGTGAAGCGGTATATGCCGAAAGGCAAATATTGTTTTTTTCTGGGTCTTTAGTCGGAGGCAGAGTCACAGATTGGGCGAGAAGCCAAGCGCGAGATTTCAACTGTCACAAGGTTGAGAGAGCGACGCATCTGCTGACAAACCACTACATCTGTTCAAGTACGGATGTAGTGGGCAGGTAACAAATAAAAGTGATTGTGGTCTTTATATTTCCTAATGGGATTTATAAGGGCATATGGTGGATGCCTTGGCATAACACAGCGATGAAGGACGTAGCATGGCGACGATATGCTTCGGGGAGGTGCCTAGCAACCTTTGATCCGAAGATTTCCGAATGGGGAAACCCTAGGGACATGAGCCCTAATCTAGTTCAACTAGATGCGAACCCGGGGAAGTAAAACATTTCATTACCCGGAGGAAAATAAAACAAGTACGCAAGTACATCATTCTCTTAGTAGCGGCGAGCGAAAAGGGAAGAGCCCAAACCAAGCTTTCCTATGGAGGGTGGCATGAATTGACGCAAGTCGATGATTGCTTCTCTCTATTGGACAGCTTGGGGTTGTAAGGTGGAAACAGGACATTTATGTTCAAAAAGTTACAAAATGCTTCGTTAGCAGAATAAGCTGGAAAGCTTAACCCAAGGCGGTGATAGTCCCGTAAGCGAAAACGAAGTATCTTTTGTTTCCATTCTTGAGTACCCCGAGACACGAATGGCTCGGGGGAATCCAGCAGAACTAACTGCTAAGGCTAAATATGTGTTATGACCGATAGTGAACTAGTACCGTGAGGGAAAGGTGAAAAGAAGTCCGGTGAGGACAGTGAAATAGACCTGAAACCATATGCCTACAAGGAGTCGGAGCGGGCCGCACAATGAGTATAACTTTTGTATTTTGAGACGTATATCAGCGCAGAGCACTTAGCTTTGTCAGGGACATATCCCCTGTGATTGCGTCTACCCGATCTGCGGATCGGGTATGTCTCAGAGTATAAAATTTGTAAATATTGTGCGGTCCGTCACGGCGTGCCTATTGAAGAATGAGCCAACGAGTTAATGAATACTGCGCGGCTAAGCCCGAGAGGGTGGAGCCATAGGGAAACCGAGTGCCAATAGCGCGTTTGTAGTATGCATTAGACCCGAAGCCAATGCGAGCTTACCATGAGCAGGGTGAACTGTGTCGAAAGATGCAGGGAGGCCCGAACCCGTTAGTCGTTCAACTCTTTGGGATGACTTGTGGTAAGAAGTGAAAAGCTAATCGAGCTTGGTAATAGCTGGTTCTCTCCGAAATAGCTTTTGGGTTAGCGTCATGTGTTCCCTCTGGGGGTAGAGCACTGGAAGGACTTGACAGGGAGAAATCTCGCAAGTCCTATCAAACTCCGAATACCAGAGGTCAAGAACATGGCAGTTAGACCGTGGGGGCGAAGCTCCACTGGTCAAAAGGGAAACAGCCCTTGATCCCAATTTAAGGTCCCTAAATTCATGCTAAGTGCAAAAGAAGGTGGTGGAATTTCATAGACAATGAGGAGGTTTGCTTAGAAGCAGCAATCCTTGAAAGATAGCGTAACAGCTCACTCATCGAGAGATTCCGCGCCACAGATACGCGGGGCTAAAGCATGGTACCGAAACTGGGGGTTATACATTTCCTCGGAAATGTATAGCGGTAGGAGAGTATTCCTGTCTGCGATGAAGGCAAAGGGGTGACCCATGCTGGAGCGTCAGGAAGTAAGAATGTTGGCACAAGTAACCACAATCGAGGTGAAAACCCTCGACGCCGAAAGATCAAGGTTTCCTTCGCTATGACAATCAGCGAAGGGTTAGTCGGGCCTAAGGGGATGGTGAGAACCGAACCCGATGGACACATGGTTAATATTCCATGACTTTCATGTAGAGTGACGGACTGACGAAGTGTAGTATGTGCGGCCTCCTATTGGATAGGGGTCCATGTCTTAAGAATGTTCTGCAGGCAAATCCGCAGACTGGCTTTAATGCCGAATTCAAATGAAGTGGTGATGCGGGTGATTCGTTGCCCGATAAACGCATAAAGCACGCTTCCAAGAAAAGGTTCTAAACTTATCTATATGAAAACCGTACCGCAAACCGACACAGGTGATCAGGTCGAGTAGACCTAGGCGAACGAGTGAGTGGTCTCCAAGGAACTCGGCAAAAAAGCAGCCGTAACTTCGGAATAAGGCTTGCCCCTCGTAAAAAAAGGGGTTGCAACAAAAGTATCCCAACCGACTGTTTATCAAAAACACAGCTCCCTGCGAAGTCGCAAGACGATGTATAGGGGGTGACACCTGACCAATGCCAGAAGGTTAAATATCGCCGTTGATATAGCAATATATTGGTGAGTGATATATGCCCTGGTGAATGTCGGCCGTAACTATAACGGTCCTAAGGTTAGTCACATTTTTCAGATAATGTCAAGTGTGACTAAGGACTAGGACTGTTATAGAAAATTGATAAATGTATTCGTGCAAAAACGCTACCTACAATGCAGTAATGTATTGTCAGTCCAAACATGGTTAGCAAGAGACCAACGCCATGCATCCTACTTCTGCAAAGAAAGGATGAAGATAGAGTCCTTCTTAGGAATAGAAGAGCGAAATTCCTTGTCTGGTAATTGAATTGCCAGTATTGAGAGCGATCTCAATAACAAATTTGGCTAATAACGGTGAAGTCCTCGCTGGAGCGCTATTTCAAGATAGTTGCGAAGAAAGCAAGATGATACCGTGGGAAGTCGTCACTGCCGCAAGGTATTGATTGACCCCGTAACGACTGAATTCTTTACAACACAATAGTAAAGATGAAGATAGTTCCTCGGTGTTCAATGCATTAATATAATTCATTGGATGATCGAGAACTATAATACGCCAACGCTGAAAAAAGAACTTGGAAATTATATTTCTGGGTATGTTGATGGAGAAGGATGCTTCAGTGTATCTTTTTCCTTTCGACCAAAACTCAACATGGGATGGGAAGTGAAGCCAAGCTTTGCAGTCGCTCAAAACTTTGATCGACGAGAAGTATTGGATCTGATGATGGAATATTTCGGATGTGGGAATATTCGCAAGAATACTGCCGACAAAACCCTGAAATATGAGATCAGAAGTCTACGGGAATTGCTTGAAAAGGTAATACCGCACTTTCGATCCTTTCCGCTGATATCCTCAAAGCAAAAAGATTTTCTTATCTTTGAGAGTGTCTGCATGGAAATGAGTGAAGGAAAACACCTAGAAATAGAAGGTTTCAAGAATATAGTGAATCAGGCTTTACAAATGAATACTTCTGGAAAACGGAAATATTCAAAAGAGAGCTTATTTATGACTTTTCAGATGAAGATATAGTCTATGCCCCTATGAAAATAGGGGGAAAAACATGAAGTTCAGACGCGCACGAATGGTGTAACGAGTTGGGAACTGTCTCGGAGACTTGCCCGGTGAAAATGCAATGGAGGTGAAGATGCCTCCTACCTGCAGCTAGACGAAAAGACCCCAGAAGCTTCACTGCAACCTGATATTGAGTATATGTTTTTGCTGCGTAGCATAGATGGGAGAGGTTGAGATTTCGGTTTCGGCTGAGATGGACTCGTCAGTGAAATACCATTCTTCAAAAATATATATTCTAACCTCGACGGCATAAAAACGTCGAGTGACAGTGTCTGGTGGGCAGTTTTAGTGGGGCGCTATCCTCCCAAAAAGTAACGGAGGAGTTTAAAGGTCAGCTAGGTGCGAATGGAAACCGTACCGATAGCGCAATGGCATAAGCTGGCTTAACTGTAAGACGTCAATGTCGAACAGACGCGAAAGCGGAACATAGTGAACCGACCATACGCATTAGATGCGGTGGAAGATTATCTGATAAAAGCTACTCTGGGGATAACAGGCTGGTTGTATCTAAGAGTCCATATCGACGATACAGTTCGGCACCTCGATGTCGGCTCGACTTATCCTGGGGCTGTAGAAGGTCCCAAGGGTTTGGCTGTTCGCCAATTAAAAAGTCACGCGAGCTGGGTTCAGACCGTGTAGAAGTTAATCGCAAGATTTACTTCTACACAGTCTGAATCCTCGAGAGATTCTATAAGATCATGCAAAATCTAAGCATAGATCAAAAGATGTTAGACAAACCATATTCGATTTCTATCCGAGTAGGATACAAATACGAATTATCACGGCGGTCATATGAGGAAACTCATATCGATCAAGTTAACTAATTTCGGTAAAATCCGACATTTGGGAAATTCATATCGAATTTTTCAGAAAGGACAATACCGAGGGAAAATTGAAAATCTTACAGAGAGATCTTTGTAGGATTTCCGGTGTTCTGGTACGTAGCCCTTCAATGTGGTGGCGTGGCAATCCAGAACAAGGCAAGAATAAGATTTCGTAAGAAATCAAGTTCCTTGGACTCGTAGTAATACGGGTTGGAGGGCTAGATATTCGCGATATGTTTGCCCTCTCTGTAAGATTTTCAATTACCCGTAGAGACTACACGTTAACTATCTTAATTCATGATTTCATGAAAAAGATAATGATATAGTCCATTCCACATAGAAATATGTGAAAAGAAGCGTGAGACAGGTTGGTCTCCTATCTGCTGCAGGCGTTGATACTTGAGAAGATTTGCCCTTAGTACGAGAGGACCGGGGTGAACTAACCTCTGGTGTACCAGTTGTCGCGCCCGCGGCATTGCTGGGTAGCTATGTTGGGAATGGATAAGCTCTGAAAGCATCTAAGAGCGAAGCCAGCTTCAAGATTAGGTATCGTTTGAGGCCCGTGAGAGATGATCACGTTGATAGGCACCAAGTGTAAGCGCAGTAATGCGTTGAGCTGAGGTGTACTAATGCGCCGATTCCTATTAGGAAATATATTGATGACGATCACTTTTATTTGTTACGTGCGATAAAGACATGTTTGAATGGTTAAAAGAGGTAATTGCTCTTTTGTCGGGGTGTAGGGCAGAGATGTTCTAGATACGGAGATAATACGCGTTGAATTCCTTATCAAAAACATCGCCGGTTAGCTCGCTGGGACGGATTCGGACTCTCCGAATACTGGATCCAGAGGTCGTTGGTTCAAATCCAGCCACCCCGACCACACTTTGCGTATACCGGGGTAGCTCAACGGTAGAGCAGCGGACTCTTAGTCCGTTGGTCGTTGGTTCGAATCCAACTCCCGGTGCGCATCTCTTGCGAATCTTCATTGGCGACAGCCAAAGAAGACATTCGCGCTTCTTTCAACCATTCAAACAAAAACCAAATTGACTCTTCTGTTCTGGTGACTTGTCGATGGGGAAACACCTGATCTCATTCCGAACTCAGAAGTTAAGCCCATCAGAGGCGATGATACTCATTTATGGGGAAAGTAGCTCGTCGCCAGTACAGAGTAGTCAATTGAATAGATTTTCCGAACGGGAAACTAATCAATTAGAAAAAAACACCAATCGCAAGTTTGGTGCTTTTTTGTTATACTTTTCCCATGATAACGTGGTCAGCTCGTCGCCAAGTCCTATACGGATCGATATTTTCAATAATAGTGCTAGCAATCGTGGGTATCCCATCATACTTTTATTTTTTTGATAAGCCTGAGACATGCATGGATCAAAAGCAAAATCAAAATGAGACAGGTGTTGATTGTGGAGGAGTCTGCGCCAGGGCATGTATTGCTGATGTTTTACCAGAGCCTATTCAACTGTGGGCGCGAGCCTTCAAAGTCTCTGGAGGAATTCATAATCTAGTCGCATATGTTCAGAATGCCAATATCAATTATGTTGCTAACCCAGCTGAATATGTTTTCAAAGCATATGACAAGGATAATGTCCTGGTTGGCCTCAGGATTGGTCGTACAGCTGTTCCTCCAGTCAAATCGTTCCCGATATTCGAGCCTGGATTTGATGCTGGCTTACGAGAAATAAGCAAAGTACAGTTTGAGTTCACAGAACCGCTGGTCTGGAAAAGGTTTCAGTCTACCAGGCCTGAGCTTACAGTTTCTGAGACACGCTTAAGGAATGCATCTACGACTCCTCGTATCGACACTGATCTCGTAAATAATACTTTGGTTAGGTATGAAAATATAGAAGTTATTGCAATTGTTTATGGATCTGGTGAAAATGCCATCGCATCATCGCGTACAATTGTCCCGGTATTAGGTAGTCAGTCAAAGGCCGAGCTAGTCTTCACATGGCCAGTCGCCTTTGCTGAAGCGGTGACAAAGATAGATATAATTCCAAAGCTCCCTATCTGATATGGATAGACTTTTTGCAAAATCAATCGAGCAAGGTGAAATGATGGGTTCTGCTGCTGCTTCTTCACATAGTGGTCAGCGTAAAAAATCAAGGGTTGATTGGTGGCTTTTTTTTGCAATCATTCCGATCATGGGCGCAGGAATGGTTGCCATGAATTCTTTCTTCGGGGAGGGAAATTTTTTTGGTAGACAGCTCATTTGGGCGTGCATCGGCCTCCTTATAATTATCGCAGGATCTCAGATGGACTTCAGATTTCTTCGTAGAACAGGTATTGTTGTCACAATATATGCTTCGTCGGTTCTACTGCTTATGTCTGTTTTTGTATTTGGTTATGCAGCAAAGGGTGCCAAAAGTTGGATATCATTGGGTGGATTTTCGATGCAACCAGCTGATTTTGCAAAAGTTGCACTCATAATACTTTTGGCAAAATATTTTAGTCGACGGCACGTTGAGATTAAACATATCAGACATATCCTAGTATCTGGTGTCTACGCCCTAATACCTTTCATGCTTGTTGCCTTGCAGCCTGATTTTGGATCAGCCATCACTATTTTTCTGATATGGTTTGGCATGGTGCTGGTATCAGGAATTTCTAAAAAGCATTTAGCACTAGTTGTCGGGACGGGCTTATTGGCTTTTGTGATGCTTTGGAATTTTGGATTCAAAGAGTATCAAAAGCATAGAATTATCAATTTTATACACCCATTAGCGGATGTGAGGGGTAGTGGATACAATGCCTATCAGTCTGTTATAGCAGTTGGTTCAGGAGGGATTATAGGTAAAGGGGTGGGATATGGGACACAGTCACGCCTCAGTTTTTTACCTGAATATGAGACAGATTTCATCTTCGCTGCATTTGCAGAAGAGTGGGGATTTGTCGGTGTCACTATACTCATGATTCTATTCGTCTTGGTATTTGCCCGGATATTCCAAGTTGCTAGGACAGGTGAGACTAATTTCGAGATATTGTTTGCACTAGGAGTAGCTATCCTATTTATGTCACATCTCACCGTAAATATAGGAATGAATATTGGGCTGATGCCCGTTACTGGAATTCCAGTACCATTCATGAGTTATGGAGGTTCGCATATATTGGCAGAATGTATCGCAATTGCCATGCTGATGGGCATGAGGGAATATAGTAGACCTATCCATAGAGATGGTATAAAGAATGAGTTTCTTGGTGTCGAGTAAAAATTACTACCAGCTAGATTTAACTATTCATCACTTCAAGCAATTTCTCATATTGTTTTTCAAAATCATATTCAACCCTAACTTTTTCATGTAACAGGTCTGCATATTGTCTTTCTTCACCACTATGGTCATCAATATAATTTAGTGCATTCTTTATTTCCTGGGCTTTCTTCGGTCTTATAAGGAAACCTGTTCGAAGATTCTCTATGAGTTCAGTAATACCGCCAACATCAGTAGATATGACCGGGACTTTTGCAAAACCTGCCTCGATAATTGTGTAAGGCAGACCCTCTTTGACCGAGCTCAGCAAAAATAGATCAAAGGCCTGCATATACATGCGAGCATCGATAACATAACCTGCAAAGGTGACATCTTCCTGAAGACCGAGCGATTTTGCCAGGTCTATCAAATGGTGCTTATCCACGCCATCACCCACGATGAGAAGATGAGTATTCATTTCTTTTCCGAGAAAATCCTTATATAACTTTAGACCTTCTAGAGCATATGTAATGCCTTTGTTTTTTGTATGTTCAGAATTCATGCCCAGTATTCTTGTGTGGCGCTTTGCTAAATCAATAAACTTATCTTCACAGGACATTGAACTCAGATTGTCTTTGGGGTTTGAGCAGAGTAATTTTTCTAGAGCTTCGGCTTTTGGTAAGAGACCAAATTCATGTATGCCGTTCCGGATTATGATGAGCTTATGAGCTACAAAAGGCCATTTTTTTACCATATCAAATTCCTTATTAGAAAGAACAATGGTTATATGAGAGAACATTACTGTTAGCCAAGAGAAAAACTTTATCAAAATAACTTGCCACAATGGCCTATCTTCCATGAAGGGCCAGCCATGGTTTGTGTAAATGATTTTCTGAATACCATGGATTCGTCCGATGAATGATCCTAATCCGCCGAGCTTCGGGCTATTCACATGCATAATATCTGGACGAATCTCGCGAACAATTTTGCTAAGTTGTAACAAGACCGATATTTCTTTTGCAAGACCGAGAAAGCTCATATTGCGCTCCGCTTTATCTAATCGATGGACGGGGATATTGGCTTGCTCTAATTTTGTCTTCATTAGACCATTGCCACCACAAGCAACATGAACATCAAACCCTGCCTCCTTGCTCCTTACCGCTAGTTCGTATACGTACTTTTGAGCACCGCCAAAGTTAGATTTGGTTATGGCATAGAGTATTCTTTTCATTGTGATATTATAGGCCAATATATGAGAAGCGTATATAGGTATGAATCGGCATCTATGGCAATAGGAGACATAGCGGTTTTCGTAATAGCTCTATGGTTGACATTGCTCGCTAGATATTTGGATTTCCCAACGGTGGCTCTATTTATGGCCCATTTGGAGGCATTCCTTGCAGTATTTGTCCTCTGGTTATCACTATATGTCCTAGGAGGGCTCTACGATAGGCACCTTAGGTTTGCAAAATCCAAGCTTTTTGGCAAATTATGGATGGCCCAAACCATCAATGTCATAATTGCATTTTTTTACTTTTATATCCTAAAGACATCCTCAATCGCCGGGGGACTGACACCAAAGACTATTTTGGTTTTATATCTAATTATATCTGGATTACTGATTACTTTCTGGCGAGTATGCCTTTATTCGAAGATAACGGAGTTGAGACCAATTCGTGTGCTTTGTGCAGGTAATGATCCAGATTTCGAGCGATTAGCTGAGGCAAAAGAAAAACTAAGACAATCTGGCATAGAAATAATTCCGGTTCGAAGTGTTGCTGAGTTAGAAAATAAGATAAAAGAATGCAATGTTATAAATAATGAGAACTCGAGTATCGATGTTGTGGTCTGCAATAGTTTCGATCCTGCATTCAAAGATGCTTCAACAAAGATATACGATCTCCTGTTTAAAGGAGTTGTGTATGCCGATTTCTCTGATTTTTACGAAGAAGTTTTTGAGATGATCCCGCTTCAGGCGATAGATGAGTCTTGGTTTTTGAAATACGTATCTGTACGTAGAAGGTATATATACGACATGTTAAAGCGATTGATGGATATTGCTGTAGCATTTCCGCTTGCAATTATTTCAATTGTTTTTTATCCATTTGTAATTATTGCTCGCAAAATAGAAAACCTTGGTCCAATTTTGATCTTTCAAGATCGGATAGGGGAGAATGCAAAAAAGATTCGTATTGTTAAATTTTCTAGCATGACCGTAAATGATGCTGGAAAAGTCATCGTAAAGAATGATAACCGAATCACACCGGTCGGAGCATTTATTCGAAAAACACGAATAGATGAACTTCCGCAACTATGGAATGTATTGAGAGGTGATTTGTCGCTCATCGGTCCTCGACCTGAGATGCCTAATCTGGTTGATTTTTATAATAAGGAAATCCCTCATTACAATATGCGACACATCATAAAGCCGGGACTATCTGGGTGGGCACAAATCCATCATGAGGTTCCACCTCAAACGGTAGAGGCGACCAAGATTAAGTTGGCTTATGATTTGTATTATATAAAGAATAGGAGCCTGATGCTCGATCTCAAAATAGCCTTTGCTACCATGAGGACTCTCTTGTCACGGACGGGATTATAGCTATAATAGGGCCCAATATGGTCCAAAATTCAATTGTAAAAAAGAGGATCGGAGCGATCCTCATTCTAGTCTTTGGTTTATTGCTAGGTGCTTTCATATTTTATTCTCAACCTTCATCAGGGCCAGATGGAGAGGCAAGAACCGGATTTCTCTCTAGGTTTCCATTCAAATTAGGTCTTGATTTAAATGGAGGAACACATCTAGTCTACAAGGCTGATACCGAGAAAATACCTGAAGCTGAAATCAATGATGCTATGCAGAGTTTGCGAGATGTCATCAATGCTCGCATAAACGGTCTCGGTGTTTCTGAGCCAATCATTCAGACAGAAAAAACAACAATAAATGGCGTTGAAGTACAGAAACTCATCGTAGAGCTGCCAGGTGTGACAGATATCAAAGAAGCAGTTGATACGATCGGACAGACTCCAGTATTGGAATTCAAAAAAATGAACCCGAACGCAGTGCCTCTCACAGCCTCTTCAACACCCGAAGAGATTGCAAACAATTTTCTTGCCACAGAATTGACCGGTAGATATCTCAAATCTGCAACGGTTCAATATGATGGTCAGACCAATAGACCTCTAGTATCCCTGGAATTCAATGATGAAGGCAAGCAACTTTTTGCAAAATTAACAAAGGAAGAAATAGGCAAACCTCTCGCTATATTCCTCGATGGACAAATAATCTCAGCACCTACTGTTCAGGATGAAATTGTAGACGGAAAAGCGGTTATCACCGGAAGCTATACTGCTGCAGAAGCTCGAGATTTAGCTAGAAGTTTGAGGTATGGAGCACTCCCGGTCCCGGTAGAATTGGTGGGAACACAGACTATTGGAGCTTCACTAGGGGCTGATGCTATTGCGGCTAGTATTAACGCTGGTATTTGGGGATTCATAGCCATCTCAATCTTCTTAATTATTTGGTATAGGGTTCCAGGGGTTGTAGCAGTCTTTGCACTTACTCTGTATGTAATTATCAACTTTAGCCTATTCAAATTACTAGGTGTTGTGCTCACATCGGCAGGATTGGCAGCCTTTATCATATCCTTAGGGATGGCTGTGGATGGCAACATTCTGATTTTCGAGCGAATGAGAGAGGAATTTGAGCGTGGGGAAGACAATAAGCGTTCTCTTGAGGATGGAATCAAAGAAGGTTTTGCAAGAGCATGGTTATCAATCCGAGATAGCAACCTATCTAGTATTATAACTGGTGCTATCCTATTCTTTACTGCTACTTCGGCATTGGTAAAAGGATTTGCATTCGTCTTTTTAATCGGTGTTGCGGTATCTGCTTTCACAGCAATTACGATCTCAAGAACATTCTTGTTGGCTATTAGTAAGGGTGATTATTCTGGAAAGCGCAAGATATTATTCGGGCACGGACTACCATTGTCATTAACCAAAAAATAATTCACACACTATGTTTGTAGTCACCTATAGAAAAATATTTTATACGATCTCAGCCTTACTTATTGCATTTTCAATCTTTGCTATCTCATTTTGGGGATTGAATTTTGGCATTGATTTTAAAGGGGGGTCAATAATCGAAGTAGAGTTTGGTAATACTACAGCGGTATCATCCTCAACACCTGTGATCATAGACAATACGTCAGTTCGTGAAATTCTCAGTCAGAATGCTCAAGAGGATGCAGTGGTACGTACAACGGAGGTAGATGGAAAGTCTGGATATATCATCCGTACTAAGACATTAACTGAGCCTGAACGACGTGAGATCTCTGCTGCATTCCAGGCAGTGGGAGGGGAGATCAAAAGATTTGATTCCGTGGGTCCAATTCTAGGACAGGAACTGCAGAAAAAAGCAATATCGTCAATCATATTTGTTTTGATTGCAATTCTTCTATTCATCACGTATGCATTCCGACATGTATCACTACCAGTTTCTTCTTGGAAATATGGATCAGTTGCATTGGTTGCATTGGCACATGATGTTATTGTTCCAACAGGTATCTTCGCATTTCTAGGCCGTTCTGGTGGCTATGAGATCGATGCTTTATTTATAACTGCATTATTGGTAATACTTGGATTCTCAATACACGATACCATTGTCGTATTCGATCGTACTCGTGAAAATCTCAAAAATGGGGAATTGAAACGACGATCGTTTGAGAATGTCGTTGGTATGAGTGTTCGAGAGACATTCTCAAGATCGATTAATACCTCCCTTACCACAATTATTGCGCTGGTCGTACTCTGGTATCTCGGGCCAGCAACAGTCAAGAATTTCTCTCTCGCCCTTATAATCGGAATATTGGTAGGAACATATTCTTCAATCTTTGTAGGGTCTCCACTATTGGTAACCTTGGAAAAGTGGCAAGCAAAAAAGCAAAATAAATCGCAAAAATAGATTTATCATAAATGAAGACTGTTGGTTATTAGACTTATCGACATTCTTTTTCTGTATTTTTGACCAAATATATGATTTAATAGTATATGAATCCATGATTTATCATGGCGTATAGATAAAATAATGATGTGCGTTATTTAAAATAAATTTAATCTTATTATAAAAATGAATCCAACAGAAAAAGATCCTGCAGAATCACCCATCTCCAAAAACCCATCGGCGATGAGGCCTGCAAGAAAAAGAAGAAGTTTTTCCAAGTTGCTTCTCCTCCTAATATCATACGCTGTCGTAGCGGCTGTGGCATGGAATATTGCATCTCAATGGGAAGTTGATCCTGCAAAACAGCAAGCTAGGGCAGATCAGGAGGTGAGAAATACAGTTAACCAAGTAAGAAAACTTATGGTTTTGCCAGATCCGAACGTTGAACTTCCTCAGGTGGCAATCATCAATGATGCAGAGAGTCTTTCCAAAACCCAGGCATTCTTTGCTGATGTCAAAAACGGTGATCAGGTGCTAATTTATCTAACTTCACAGAAGGCAATAATCTACAGGGCATCTGAAAATAAGATTGTAAATGTTGGTCCGGTTATTAGAGAGGATACTCCTAGTGCAGTCAGTGGCTCAAATTCTAGGCCTGCTGTGACACCAGCTCCAACAACCACTGAACGTGATTCAAATGATTCTACAGGTGATTCAGGTACTTCATCATCGGGCGTGAGGTAGTATGGATATGAAAGCCCCATTGCAAAATCTCAGAATTATCACTTGCTTTGCGGTTTTTTCCCTAACTCTATTATTTGGTTTTGCCCTTGGAGCAAAATCAGTAAATGCTCAGACATCTATGTCCGGAGGCAGCTACACCCTTAATGGGGGTGTAGCTGTTTTTGAGGATGATATATCAGGAGGTGGGTATACGTTAAACCCTCTGGGTGATAGCACAGGAGAATCATCATCAGGGGGTGGGTATTCATTGTATCCAACCCCATATTCCTCATCTACTACAGGAGGAGGTAACGGAGGATCTGGAAACAGCGGTAGCGTGAGTGCTGGATCATGGACTGGGGGGTATACCTATTACCTAGTATCCACATCAACACTTCCAGCAGGTCCTGAATATTTAGATACCAGTAATATTCCGCCAAAAACTTTTGATCCTAATCAACCATCCGCTGGTGTGGTATGGATAGATCGCGGGGTTGGTGTTGACCTAGATTTTGATGGAATACCGGATATATATGGTCCAGGATCCATGAATCAGGCTACAGGCACTGACATTGTGGGTGGTGAAAATACAGTTAACTCAAGTGAGACATCTTCACCATTAATAAAAATATACGATAATGATTTAGGAGGATTAAAGACAAGTCTAGCGATTTTATTTGCGATATGTATGTTATTCGGTAAGGTTGCGCGAAATGGGACTGATTACAGAATATCCAGAATGCCAGTAGCGATACTTATTGATTACTTCATAATTATGCATCGAAGCAAAGAAGATGAAAGGTTGGACTCGGTGCCAGTTAGGGATTTCGCTATGGAAAATTCCATCAATTCACTCTCATCTATCGACGAAAAACAGTCAAAAATTGGAATATTGACTCTAAATGATAGGGTGATTGCCCCTGGATTGACATTGATCTGCATGGTCTGGTCTTGGCCGATTTCTTGGCTTCTGGGCCTAGTTTTCTTCGGGATTTTTTGCATTCGTTTAGCGATTGGTACAACCATTCAGAAATAGTAGAAATGAAAAGCCAAATCGATAGGCTATAGGCGATTTTTATAGACAGATATACCTTTTTTAGTTTCTAGAACCGTGCTTTAATATATAGGTATTAATGATTTTGATCGATCAATATACATTTATCATTTCAAACCCAAAAAATTAAAAAAATCTATATACTTATGTCAAAATAATTGACGGACTTATGTGAAATTTTTCAATGCTGATCCTTATTGGGATTGTACTTAGCAAGCATGCATAAGATATTTTCAAGCAAATACAGAAGATCTTACATCAGCGCAATTTTGGCGCTAGGCATGTTATTTGTTACAGGAATATATAACATGGCCCAAGCCGCTGCTCCTGTCAGATCAATCGGTTTCCAAGGCCAGCTATTTAATTCAGGTACTGCGGTTGATAGTTCGGTTTCTGCCACATTCACATTCTACGATGCTGTAACAGGGGGGTCAGTCGAGGGTAGTCCAATTAACAAGACTATTTCGGTTTCCGATGGATATTTTGCTACATCATTTTCAGAAAGTGATATATCCGGCATTGATTTTAACCAATCTCTTTGGATAGAAGTTGTAATAGAGGGAAATACGTTGAGTCCTAGATCTCAAATAAATTCTGTACCATTTGCTCACAAGGGGTTTGGTGTCTTCAGCTATGCTGCAGAGCCAACTGCGGGTCCATCTGGTTCATTGTATTTCAATTCTGTGACAGGACAGCTGATGGTTTCAAATGGCTCAACATGGGCCACGGTAGCCACTTCTACAG
>JACCDV010628577.1_pt1 | contig 24203 bp, 24 predicted proteins | sample 7446131 | NCBI WGS metagenome assembly JACCDV01 (sample SAMN15323448, study PRJNA562643) | freshwater metagenome | isolation source: river surface water | place: USA:Blue River Watershed | collected 2017-08-17
AGAAAATCTTTCTTTTTGAATAATTTAAATGGATCGACTGACGGTGTATGCATATTTCCATATCCTTACTTACCATTTTTTCAGCTTTCTTCGATTTGATCATATTCATAATTAACTAATATCATTTGTTTAAAACAGTGATTATGATGAATACAGCTTTATAAATAATCCTTATAATATATCTATTGAATCAATTCTAATCATCCAAGTAGTCATACTTATCTCTAATAGGCACATATTTGACTGCCTATCGTTCTTTCTTTTACTAATATTTCTTCTAAACGCGTTCCTTGAAGGCTTCAGGTATTTGCTGATGTACTAAGGCCTTTTGCTCTCCAGTTATTATATTAAAGTTCGTATTGTTTTTCTCAATGATATTTTTGGAACGCACATATCGATTCACTTACTTACTCTAGTCGTATGCCTTGAGAGCCTGTCCCCGATTTGACTGCTAATACGCATGAGTAATTGGATTGTAGCCAAGACTTGATATGATGGTATGTACCCGTTAGAATTTTTCTTGTTATCAAGAAGTATCTTTTGATGATAGAGCCTCTTCTCCTCTTCCTTGCTCATTTTCTAAGATTCTTTCTTCCACTTATCGTCTTATCGTTCGATTCTCTTTTGCAGACGAGCATTATAGAAATTCTCTTGCTTCTCTTTATCGTTCTCTCGCTTTATCTTGTCGTTCACATCGTGGTTTTTGTTGAAGCGCTATTGTTCTGATTTGATATAGGGGTACAGGTGAGATTTAAGGAGGACTGTTTGGGAGGGTTATAGATGAGGGTGCCTGCAGTTTGGAATCTAGATTGAAAGCCGACTGAGTGGAGAATACAGTACTTCTGTCGTCTATTCTTTGGTGCTCGATCTAGTCGCGGTTCACATTGCGGGCGATGTGCTGCTTGAATACAACGTTTGTGTAGCTCATTTCTAAATATAAAACTTATTTAGAGTTACAAAACTATCGCTATAAACCTATTCCTCACTGATTAACATTATGAAGACGGAATGACTAATACTAGATAGATAATATTTATTTTCTTTGAGAAGTAGATAAATAAATTAGTATTGGGTGATATACGGTGATTTAAATGTGGATAAATCATTTCTTCTTAAGGAATTTTTCTTTGACTGAGTTGGGAATGGTGAGGTCGACCTCCAACACTTTTTTAACAAGCATATCAATGACCTTATCTTTATTTCTGTTATAGTCTTCTTCGATCTTCTCAATCTCCTCTTGGGTCTCTTTCTCCAAATCAGACTCGAACTTCTTATCAGTTTTCTAACATAAATGCAAAGTATACTTCAGCCTTCAACTTTTAAAACTCTGCTTCTTTCTCTCTGCGGAACTTGGCAACTTAATTCTCTGCGACTTCTCGAGCTTATTTGAGTTTCCTCTGTCTACATTAGTAAGAGAGATCAAATAAGATCTTCCTGTTGTGGAAGTGTAAAAGGAACTTACCTTTCTTTTTGGGCGTTTTAGATTATTTCTGTTGCTTCCTGCTCGGCCTTCAACAATTCGTCAATATAGGCAGTCTCACTCATGGTCAAGATATTATTAATCTATTTTAATATAAAAATTATGGCTCAGAATTAACAAATAACATACAACAACACTCAATACTCCTCCTCCACCGTGCACAAAGTGAGATTTGATCGTTAATGGTGTTGGGATTAGTGTTGGGGATTTATTCTATTTGTTGATTATTTTCTAATTGATGAGCGATGTGGGTTTATATTCTTTTTATTTAAAGTTACAAAATTCGAAAGCATGTCTGAAGTGAAGGCGTAGGAGCAGAAAGAGAAGAAAGTGTATACCTACCAGGATCTAATTAAATTCTCCAATACCGAAATCTACTCAGCCTTTGGGGAGATGAAGGAAAGTAAGAAAAATACAGCCCCACAATTCTCATTTGGAACCTCCACAAGAGACGCAGGACCCAAAAAATTTGTATCCAAAGAAATGGCTGTCGTCGACTGCTTTGGAAAACAGACACCAAAGGGACCCAACTACAACGTCACAGACAAATTCAACTATAGCAAAGGTCCTTAATGGAAAATAGGAACAGATCCAAGAAATACTTTGGATACAAAAGCCAAGTATGAACACTATTTCCGTAAGGACATTGATGTAGATATTGGGATATTTAGTTGGACATTAACGAGGCTGACAAGGTGAGAAGGCAGCATAATGGAAATACACGTTTCGGAGGAGATTCAAGAGTATGGACTGTTTTATTTAGTTTCCACCAGAGGAAAAGAAATACAAGATGACACCTGGCCCAGAGTATAAACCCAACTTGAGGCCAGAAATACCCAACCAGCCTGAATACAGCCTCTACGCAAGAAGGGCAGTCAAAGGGTTCGACCCTCTCATTGAGCTCAACTCAACATCAGAAATTGTAGGGCCTGGATCTTATCATCCCGAAAAGAGCTCTCTCACCAGCGTCAATCAAAACCTTCCTCACTGGTCGATGCCCAAAGGCCCAAGGGATCCTTCCCACAAAAATAGGTCGCAACTCAACCAAACCTATGATACAACTTCCTCTGTCGGAATCCAAACTCGATCCGATAAGCCCTCAAAGCCCCTGCACAGTGTCGGTAAGCAGCAAAGAGACAACAATAAATCTGGAATTTTCCAGGCACATATGGAGTACAAGCCAATGCAAGTTAGAATTGATCATCCTAAATTTTGATTATTGAAGTAAATCATATCGCTGACTTTTTGCCTTTTTTATCAACCCTTCTCTTTCTTTGACCCTTTTCTTACTTCAATTGCTATTTTTACTTCTATCTATTCAAACGACGCTACTTCTTCTCTGACTCAGCGGTTATCCTTTAGGATAGCAATAATTTAATGGCCTACAGTTTTGATTTGGTCTATTCGTGTCGTTTTATTCTCTATTGCTACTCTAACTCAATTTTATTTCTGGTTTCTTGAAGGGTTTAAACTATTTTCTTTGTTTACTATGAGCTTTGGGCCCAGTCCCTCAGGAATAATTAAAAGTTTGCCCTGCTGCCCTATTTGAGGTGTGCAATAGAAAAGCGTAGATTATTTTATATTTCCCGTACTTCTTTAATAATTTTTTCTTGATTGTTAAGCTGGACTTCAATATTGTTGGCCCTATGATTGTTAGCTTATTTATAGAATTTTATTGATTCTTGCTGCACTTGATCAGTTTGCCTAAAAATCTCATAGAAGTATCTCTCTATTCTAGATGAAAACTACCCTATGAGTATCTTTTCAAGTGCTTCTTTTATATTTCTCTTCATTTCGTCTACGATCTGATCTCTTAAATAAGGCTAAGACTGCTTTAGGTTGGCCAGTTCTTCAACCACCTTTAATAGTTGAGTTGTAGTCTCCGAGAAGAGCTACTTAACAGTTTGAACCAAATCCACTTTTTACTCCACAGGCTACTCCCTCACTTTCTACTATCTCTTCTAACGTTCTGTCTGTTTGGTTGGGGAGAAGCAAGATGAGGCTGGTGCTAATGGATTATAGTACTCCTACTAGCTATGATATCTTTTGAGCTATTGTACTGTTTGGTGAGCCTTTTTTTGTCCCAATGAGTTGAATATGTTATTGCGATTTATGGTAGTGTTGAAGAAATTAAGAGGGTGACTGTACTCCCCTCCTAAATTAGATTTACCTATTGCTACAGCCAAACTCTTGGGGAGGCTTTCTTATTTCTTCTATTCACTTGGCTTATTTTCTTGCTATTGCTATTATGCAACAGCTTCTTCTTACTTTTCCATAGGAACAACTAAACTTTAAGAAAGTTAGCTTTATTCCTTTGGCTATATGTCACCTTATTTTTTAATTTAGACTTACTCTGAGGACTCACCTTCAACTTCACCTTCAACTTCACCTTCAACTTCAGCTTCAATTGCAACTTCAATTTCAGCTACAGCTTCTTACTTTTTTATTTATTTGCTTTATTAATGACTTACTGGCTCATTTGTTGGCTCTTCTTTTTATAAGAAAGAGTTGGCCATCTTTTCGCATTATTACGATATTTGTTATGTGAGCTTCTCCTATATCCTCTCCGTTTATTTGGCCGCCTCCTCATCGCATTTGGACTATTTCTATTATTGATCCTTTGATATCGGCTCTATTTCCTTTGACTTGTTCACTGTTTTAGATACGCTTATCTTATTTTTTTGAATTATTTTATTGGGCTTGAAAATCTAAGGTTGTTTTGGAATCGAAGGATCTTGCTCTTGCATTGCAAATGGAAAGGGAGGTACATATGACCCAGAATTAGGATTCATCATTCCAATTGAATAAGGCGGGACATTCGGTGTCTTGCCCATGCCTGGAGGAGGCATATTCGAAGGCACCATCCCCATCCCTATGTGTATCATGCCTTGAGGAATATTTGGAGGGATCATACTAGGAGGTATCATGCTGGGTGGCATCATCCCTGGAGGCATCCTTGCGAAGGGAGGAGGATAAGTTCCTAACTAGACTTTTTTCTGAGGTAGCTGGAACAATTGGTTGAAAGGATCATGATTAATTGATTTTCCAGTTTGGTCGTTTTAGTTATCATCTTCGTTTTGTTTCTTTAGCCCTCCTTAGTTTTGAGTGCTTTTGTTTGGGGAATTTATATCGCTGCCTTCTTTTTTAGCATCATTTTTGTTTGTATACTTTATCTTCTAATCTTTTCGCATATTGAGGGAGCTAAGGAATGGATTTTATGGCTATTCTCTTTAGTTAATCCTGATTTAATCTACAATTTTGAATCTATTGCGATTTAAGGATAGCCCCACCAATTTTTTGGAGCCTGTCCAAAACCAGTTCATCTTTCCATACTCTATCCCAATCAAAGCAGACCCCTTTTGCTTGATTTGGAAAATATACGCAATCGACCTTTAAATATCTTCGATAAGAACGAGGTCGAAGTAGGTTGATACCTTCAACCCTTTCTATCCCTTCTGGCGATATCTTTCTACTTCTTTGGGGTCAACCAATTGCTGGATAAGCTTGGCTTGACTCTCCTCGCAATACACCCTGTGCTGTTGTCCAATGTTCATAACATTCACAACATAGTAGTTGGAAAGCAGTACATAGAATTCTTATAGCCTTGATACATATGCTAAAGGGAACGCATTGTGTTGCGTTGCCAGCTCGCTTTAGAGCTTATTGAGGTTAAATACGGACACAAACTTATTGGAGAAGTTCGTGAAATAAAAGATGCTTTTTTTATTATGGCAGAGCATGGTCTTGCTGCCGTAGAGTTGCTGCCTGTCACAAAGTTTGATTTTGTTGGGAGCAGCCATTCCATAGGTCATTATTCCTATCTTACCATTAACTGTGAACTGATAGATAATAATTTCGCTATCTGGGAAGTAAATCTGCAGTTCAGCCATGTTGTCAGTTACTTCCCGCAGGAAGTAGCTGCTGATGGGCCTGTCTTTGTTAAAGATGAATTTGAGGATGATTTTGCCTTATTAGTTGAACCCCACCTAAAAGATGATCAGTCTTTTAGAGTCGAAGAGGGCCATGAAGTAGTTTTTTATGATGGAGAAGATGGATGTGACGAGGGGGAGGCTGAATTTCTGGAAAGTAACATTCCCTCCTCCTTTGACCACCTTAGCCGCATAGATAAAAGCATTATCATGGCAAAGGATGACATCTCCTTGGGATGTTTCGCTAATTGTAGCGGTCAGAATATTGCTCATCTCAGAAGGAAGGCAATATCCTTGATCATCTATCTTGGGGTCAATCATAATCTAACCCTAATAATAGATTGGAATTATTATACATCTCTATTTTTACCAATTCTTATCTAACTATTCATAACTCCAAATCAATAGTAACGACCCAAGATTTTATTTATTTGATTCAAAACCGCCCATCCCATATTATTGTATGCTTGAGCTATTAATTACCATCAATAATCCCACGATTTATATATATTTTCATTCAATGAAATCTATTCTGTTAGCACTAGCCCTCATAGCCATTATCGGGCAATCAGCCACCACCCAAGAAATCAAAAGCCAGACTGTCTATACTCCTTTTACGCAATAAGAGTTGAATTAGGTGATGGTCGGTCCCTCGGTTGAGAAAGATGATGAGGCACCCCGTGAGCGAAACAACATGAAAAAGCATCACGATAGACCCAGACACCCTAAGCGCGGTGAGGACTAGAGGCCCATGCCCTTCGATGATGAAATGGAGACATTTTAAGATGATGAATACGGAAGTGATTTGACCGATTAGGAGAAGGAGGAGAGGAGAAGAGAGAGAAAGAGATACAATCAGATATTCAAAATCGGAATGATTGCTGGAACTGCAGTCCTCGCTGTCATTATCTTCAAGTTTTGTCGCGCTAAAAGGCAAAGAAGATGCAGACAAATGCAAAATGCCAGAAATTAAATTCAACCCCAGCCCCAATACATCTACAACCAAAACCATGCTCCAATCCACCCACATGCCTATCCTCAACAACCCCAACCTTATGTACAAATGGGTCGCCCCTATGTTCAACCTGAGCCAGTTCAGCCAGTCCGAGGCAGAGTTCACGACAGTTTCGTCAGACAGGCAAGGGAAGTTGAGAATCCAGTGGAGGCTCAGATCAAATTCCACTAGGCTGAGATTTTGAAGCTGAAGCAGATGAAAAAGCAAGAGCATGAAATTAAAAGACAGCAGGAATGGGAACTTCAAAGATTCCCCATCAATACCACTGAAAGCTTTGAATCCCATCAGCCAATCAACAAATACAGAGGTATCCCTGTAGGCCAGCCCATCTACCCCAAAGACGCCAACTCCAGCTTTGCCTCAGAGTATCCTGAAATCTGATCAGCATCCATCATCTTTAATCTAGCAATCAGAATCCTTAGAATAAATCTATTATTTAGCATATTGAATTCTGCTCATGCCTGTCCCAAAAATTGTTTTATAATTTTTTTTTCTAGTCTAATGAGAAAATTATAGACAATTTTTTACTCGTATTTTTTTTTAAACTCTTAAATCACCTACTAGTTATTTTATAACTCCTTCTCTATCATAATTTACTTTTTTTTCTTTAATGAGAATTATTTCCCTAATTTAATACATATAAAATGAATCTTTCCAGTAATTGATCCTTGAAGAGAATTTGCATATTATGTGATTAAATGTTAAAATATGATTACAACACCCCGAGGGTAATATACAATAAAATTATAAATGAAAAACTCATAAAATCTTCCAGACGTACGTAAGAAAATTGGTCAATACTCTTATATCCCCAAGGATATCATCGGTAAAGGCTACTCGAGTGTGGTTTACAGAGGCATCAATGACTCCAACGGTACCCTTTACTTCACCAAGGATAGGCAATAGCGATAAAATTGATCGATATGAAAAACGTTAAAGGCTAAGTGCACAAAACTCTACTCACCAATGAAATCGAAATCCTCAGATTGCTCATAAATCTTCAAAATGTCATCAAACTCCATGAGATTATCCCCCTCAAGTCTCACACCTGCATCATCACCGAGCTATGCGATGGCGGAGACTTGTCCAAACTCATCAAGGAGAGCAAGAAGATGCCTGAAAATAAAGCCATCGATATACTCTCGCAGATTATCAACGGTTATCGAGGCATTAGTCACTTTGGCATAGTACATCGAGATCTTAAACCAGCAAACATTTTCTTTACCGAAAACGAAGTTAAAATTGCAGATTTCGGGTTCGCCATTCGAAACGCTGATCTGAAAAAGCATAGCAACTACAACGTCGGATCACCCGTTTACATGCCCCTTTAGGCATTAAATGATAATTTATATAGCTCCAAGAGCGACGTCTGGGCAATCGGAGTAATTTTTTACGAAATGCTGACGGGAAACACTCCATGGCGAGCTAAAACTGAGGCTGATTTAAAACGTCAAATAAAGGCCATCTCAATTAAATCTCTCATTCCTCCTGGTGTTTCAAAAACAACAAGTTAATTTCTACTTAGGTCTCTACAAATAAACCCAAATCTAAGAATGACTTCTGAAGAAATGATCTCTTTCTTTTAGGATACGGGCCGGGAAAGCACAGCTGCTTAATCCAACCATCTCTCAACTCTAAGGACTAACTATCTGTTCAGGACCAGAGCTATGAGTCATGATAAGGAAGATCGTCCTGAGTTCAATGCCATTGGCAAAAATACAGTCACTGCCCCCAAGCCTTTTAGAAAAATAAGTAGGATGGGTGATTACAATGGGTTATAGAAGATTGGAGAGATGGCTCCCTTATAAAAGAATGAGGCGTCAGAAGGGCAAGGAATCATCTTATAAAGAATTGGAGACCATAAACTTGGAAACCTTGCTCGTACAGTGGCTAAGATGGGCGATTGGATCCCCGACCATAAAAAAACTTCGAGCCAACTTTTGAGCCAGATCCATCTTTGCCGATTCTTTTACAAGCTAATTGAGAGGATGGAGAATATTGGATAAGGGACGCAAAGATTGAAAGACCTAATGCGCACGATAATATCTGGAAAGCTGAGTGACATTAAGAATCTAAGGTTGATTAATCCAAGGTACGCGACAATATACAAGCGCTCCAAGGAATTCGAAAGAATATAGTAAGTAATCGACCAATACATTATAAAATATTAGAAGGTAATTGGGGCAGTGGCATTAATGATACCTTATGAATAAGCTCTTTCACAAATCTAAGAGCACCTCACCACCTAAATCCTGAGGCTCTACAAGGATGTTGTTCTCCAGGAAGTGCCTGGTAATAAAAACGATAAGATTATTCTTTTGGATTATCTCATTACAATGAAGCAACTCATTGCTATAGACTCCAACAAAGATCTTTAATATTTTCATCAAAAATCACAAATCTAAGCCATTGTCGAAGGCCGGCCCGCTCGCAATATTACCGAGGAGCATCTGCTTGCAATCGTAAATAAGTTGAAAATATTCAAGTTGATTTCGTGATTTTTTGCCATTTATTCCATTTCTCATTCTCTTCCCATATCTTATTGATTGTCTCTACTTTTAGCATGCCAAGGGATGGGGTGGGCGTTATATGGATGGTTGGTGAAAAGTTGATCCTGTTAGAAATGAGGAGGTGTGGGGAAGCCCACTTTCTAAGTTGTTGTTCGTAATTATAGTAATAATGGATAATCTAAAGTCGATACAGTAAGCGCTGTCCGTGGACGTTCAATTAGAGGAACTGCTTCTCCTCACTGCCGACCTCCTGGAGGATCTCATCGATCAGGAGGGGAGCCCCTGCGAATCCATCTTCAATTCGTCCTCCCCTCCAACCATCACTCTCGTCGATTTTCTAAGAAGGCTCAATAAGTACACTCAGTTCTCAGCAGAGTGCTTAGTCATCTCCATCATCTACATCGATAGATACAACATGAGCCAACCCGATTTCAGCTTGAATAGGCTTAATGTCCATAAGATGCTGCTAACTTCCGTCCTACTCGCTGCCAAATTCCAGGATGATTTTTACTACGATAATAAAGCTTTCGAGTTTGCAGGTGGAGTCAATACGCTGCTCTTGCATCAACTGGAGCTGGAGCTCTTCTCGAAGTTAGACTATAATTTATACGTAAGCTAGGAAAATTACCATGAGCTTTATGATAAGCTTTATTAGGTCTATGCAGAGGCAGAATAAAATTGAATCCTTTGATCGTACTCTTGTTTTTATTATTTATTCACATTCAAATAGCCAAACAACCTTTTAATCGGTCCAGCATATGCTTTGAGAAAACACTATCTCATAACAGATTTCTAAATAAAATTGTTCTAGAAGGGTATTTTGAGATTAATGAGCGTTTTTAGGCTAGTGTCAAATATATAAGCTCAACTTTCGACTGGAAATCTATAATTATTAATGTTCTCAAGCAGTATTTAATCAAAAGTAAATAAGATTAAACTAAACGTCGACAACTACCTCAGCTAGAAAAAGAAAGACCCACCAATTTCTCAGCCAGTCCCATCAGTGCGCCGCCCTGAGCAAAATACAACTGCCCCGCCTGCTCCAACCGTCCTCCCTCAAACTAATTCAACTTCAAATCCTGGTCCCATTTCAGCAAGCACTGGCGCTCAGTACAAATCAGCAGGCGAGATTGAAATTAGGCATCTTAACTTCCAAAATAAAATATATTAGAAGTCCCCTCTCACCCTCAAAAATATTTTGAAGTAAAAAACTATTAACATCTTCTATATCTAGTAAACAATCAGGCAAAAACTGTAAATCAGAGTTCTTTAAAATATTGTAGAATTAAAGATTAACCAAGAGAAGAGTTCAGTTGAGATAATATTTAAAAGAGCCTCCAAATACAGATTTTTCAAACATGAAAATGGAGAGCCAAAGTGGATGCAGACTACTTAAGTGAAAGATGACAAACTATTCATGATCATTAATAGATAAGGAAAAACTATTAAAGCCTATTTCGAAGGCATAGTCCCTGAAGAGTGCATCAAGCTAGATTCAGGCATGGACATTAAACCAGAAGACAAATCTGTTGTCGGCGAGGTTATGGAAAGATAAGAAGGCCAAGACGCATAGGACATTATAAATTTTACTATGCCCACTGCGCAGCAACTTGCAGATACATAGAAATTTAGAAAAGCCATCAGTAAGGCATTGTTTATATAGAGGACATGAAGTAAGAATAAAAGATAATGATACTGATGGACATCTTCAAGATCAAGAAAGAATACGATGAGAATGTCTCTTTGGATCGAAAAAAACTCAAATGCCCCATACATGCATGCCAAAAGACTTATCGATAAATATCGCAGCTCAAGACCCATCTTAAGAAGCATCCTGAACTCAATAAACATGGAATCGAATTCACTGAGTTTGGAACTTTTTAGTATAGCAATAAGGCAATGGACTTGGCTTTGTATCTTGGGAAGTTGTTTCCCTCCGAGCTCAAAAAGATAATTAAGAAGATGAAGACAAAGCAAGTGAGTGAGTGATTGGATCTAATCAATAAGTAAGATAACTCGGAAAAATCATTAAACTTTGCGAATATTTCGATTCAGTCTCATTATCATTGAAATATCCTTCAGTTTCTCAGTCATTAGCTTTTAGTAGTTGCGATTGGGAGATACGTTGTGGCTGTATTAGATAGAATTGTGTTACTCTCCAAAACTGTTGAATATTCTAAGGGATGCGGAATCTTTTATCTTTACTTTCTTTTATTGGGAGTTACTATGGCTCATATTTTAGAGATGAGGCAATTTTTCCTTGGATTTACTGATTAAACTATTTGATTTAACTCTCTCGATTTTGTATCTTTTGTCATATTCTTAATGTTTTTCTTGTTCGTGGTTCCTTAAAGAATTGAGATGATGATCGCGAATGGCTTGCATCATCTTTGCTTTCTCAACAAGTTGCTTCTTTTTCTTCTAATGCAAAAAATGCCTTGTATATCTAGCTTGATTGATTCTCTATTCTTTATGTACTATCTTTATTAGTGATGAGTTCATCTCTTTCTATTATTGCTTTCGACGCTTTTAACTTATTGTCTCAGTCACTACCCTTTACTTTACTGTTGTGTTTGTTTGCTTGCTTTTCTTCTTTGCTCTTATCTATTTCAGCTTCCCCTCAGGGTTTAGCTTATCTAAATACGTTCTTAGATTCTATATTTTCTTATGTTTTTATGTGGATTTCTATTTTAAGTTCTTAGACACATCATCTAAGATGAGACTTTTTCTTTCACATGACTCAGACAGTTTATTCTGCCAATTTTTGATGACGATATCTGACTGATTGATTTGTTTTTTGTAATTATCCTTATTTTTGGAGACAATGAACTCCCAGCGAGTAAGATCCTCTTCTGCGCGTTTACTCCTCTCCACAAGTTTATAGTTCTTGAGACTTGAGGCCTTCTCTTGCTTGAAATTGATAAACTCCTTAGCCCTTTCGATTGAGTTATTCTGCTTTTCTATAATTTTCTGCTGGGAGAGGATAAAGCGGTCTTCTCTGAGCCTGTGGTATTCGATCATATTGATATGATGCGATAATTTCTTATGGAATTTTTACTTCAAACTCGTCCTCTCTTTAGGATTTTAGATATGGGCCTGAGTGATAAATTCTCGCATGAGGGTTTGACTATTGAATTTACCAAAGTTCATTTGTATTATTAATTTTATTTTATATCGAGGGCCATTCAATATGTCAATTTAATTATTCTACGTTCCATTGAAGGTAAGGTAATTAGATATATATCTGGTATTTAAATTTATTGAAGACAAAAGTCAGGCACTTTGTTTATTGATATATGAAATCTAGAATCTTTGGATGGGGGGTGGGTGGTATAAGAGGCGAGCATTTGAAAACTGGATATATATATTATTATTTAATGGAGTTTAAAAACAATAAAAAAGAGGTTTTTTATCGGTACAACAAAATTACCCAACAAAAGAAATTTCATTTGCTAAATCTGGTGCTGAAGGAGAAGAAATCTATTAAATAGGTAAATACTTTCTGATGAAGGCTTCTAACATTGTTGAAATTAACTATTCAACAGCAAAAACAATCATCTTCTTCCATCGCAACAACCTCAAATCATACCAATTTGACTTCCGCATTCAAAAAAGATATCACAGAAATGCAAACAGAGTAGTAGCCTCTTACAAAGATATCCCAACCCAATGTATCAATCAACCAAACCTTGACTTCATTCAAGTGTTCAGCACCATTGGGTCTAAAACCGCAAACATTGATTTTAATAGTTTGTAAACGGGATTCATGGATAATCACTTGGATCATACTAATTCTTCTCCAAAAAATTATGATCCTCATGTTATGAATGTTGTTGCTTATTCATAGCTTGAGTTGAAATAAATGCAGATCTGCCAGTGCGAGAGAAGAACAACTCGAGCTCAAAGCGCAAAGCAGGCAGCCAAGGTTAATTTTTATCCTCCTGCTGTGCATCAGCAGGAGAGTAGTTATGGGGATGAAAATCCTTCATAACATAAAAATTAGTGATTCATCAGAATAATTAACACATATCAACGAAACAACCACTTTGAATAAGAAAACATTAATCAATCTTTATCATTCGGCAAGAAGTTTAAAGACCAATAGTGCCCTCCCCAAACACAGCTACTCGTGTCTTCCCAATATTTTTGTTTGGAACCGTGAACCAGTAGCATAAGCTTTTGCACTTTACCCTTTTTACTTACTATATTTACTATGAAATAAGAATAAAGTAATACTCTCGAGGAGGAACTTTCCTACCAGCAGGACAAGCTAAAATCCATCTACCATAAAATTGACAACTGCCTCGATCGGTTTATCGATCTCTATGCTCACGCCTAAACTGAAGACCAATCCGCACAAAATCATCAAGACCTCATTTAATCCCTCAATAAATAACTTCTTGCACTCAAACCCGCCAAAACAGTAAGGGAACACTTCGTCCATCACTACCGCAAACTCTCCAATCTCATACGCAAAATGCAGGTTCCCTCCAACAAAAATACTATCGCCCATTCTCGATATAGTAAGCGAGCCATGAGCTAGCAACCCAGTATCCAGCTAGACAGCAAGTAAATTGATGAAAGATATGCACAGTTCTTCAAAAGGTTCATCAACAGTGACCAAGATCATGAACTCATTTAGGAGATGATCGTTGAAAATTATTTAAGAAATGGTCAATGGGAGTGCGCAGATGTATGGCCCACACTTGTGGACAAGGTCGATCATTCAGGATTATTCAGGGAATCAATCAACATGAGGGAACAGATAAAAAAGGGTCGACTGATCTAAGCGATTAAATGGTGCTAAATGTAAAGACTCTATGAAACCTATGAATGCTTCCTTTAATATTAGCTAAAGATCACGCATTTGCTAGGTTTATTATAAGCTGGCAGTTCTTTATAGATTTTCACAGAGTATATGAACTCATTAACGAAATTTCTATAGCCAAAGAAAGAAGAGCTATAAAAGCTTTTCCTTTATATTATATTCAAAGTGAATAAATTTTGGGAGACTGAGAACCTTGAATAAAACTTAAAAGAAAAGATTGAAAACAGATATAAAGCTTTCGAGTATTCTTAAAAGCGATTACTGGCTTTATCCTAATAGTTCTATTAGCAGTACTTGAAGCACTATAGCATATCCACATTCAACAGTTTATAGATCATCTTCAACTGCTCCCAGACCATCCTCGAGTAATACCTGCGGATGGTGAAGCTGGTGTGGGGTGAGAAGGACAAATAGAAAAAAGAAATATCTACTCTTCCCTTCTCAGTCAAAACTGCACTCTAGTATCAGTATCATAGCTTGTTTTACTGCCCCATCACCAAGTAGGTCCAGCCCAATAATGAGCCTCCTAAACTTCTCGCATGCGGCCATCTCATCTCTGAAAATGCTCATAATAGGATAGTACATGAGAACCGCAACCGCAGGAAGATAAAGTGCCCTATTTGTCAAAAGTAAATTCGTCCTGAGTAGAGCTTGAAGACTTAATTTTGATATCTATGATAGTTAATTGGCTAAAAGAATCGTTGAAATGCATATCTGCATTAAATAAAATAAGGAAATCCTACTATTATCATACATCTTAATAACAATCGCAATATTTCTTAAGTCAAACTTGGTTTTAGATCAATTTGAACAATTTAATTTGGAATGAGATGGAAAAAATTATCTTTTGGATCAATATGAATGCATGCAATATACTATACTAATAATAATGCTTAAGTAGATAGCGTATTCTTTGAGGGTCTATGTTGTTGATGATCAGCACGTAAATTCTTCTCAAGAATCAGAAGGTGTCCTACGAAAATTCATCATTTCAACAACACTATTTAATATTTATAATAATCTCAATATAATACTCAGATTTATTTTTTGGATTTGTACATTCATCATTTACCCTTTCCCACATTGAATCTAAAGAAAATAATGTCTCCATCCTCGACAACATATTATTTTCCCTTTTGGACGTATTTTCCTTAGGCCTTTACTGTCTGCTCATTGACCAGTGTTACTAAATCATCGTATTTCATAATTTAGGCGCAAATGAAACCTTTTTCAAAGTCAGTGTGGATGACACCGGCAGCTTGGGGAGCCTTAGTGAGCTTCCTGATGGTCCAGCATCTCACTTCGTCAGTTCCAGAAGTAAAGAAATAGATGAGGTCGAGTGCATTATAGCCTGATTTAATGATCTTAGGAATCATAGTCCTTTTTTTCTCATCTTTATTCTCAAGCTCAGATCTCTCGTACTCTGCACTGTACGGAATGATCTCTCCAGGAACATGCTCATCAATCCACTCTTTGATCTTCTTTAGCCATTTGTTCTTCTTGCTGATAAAGTCATCTTTGCTGAGATTCACCAAATAGACAACAGATTTAGCTGTAATGAAGCGATGAGTATTAAGCAAGATGATCTCATCAGCTCTCCACTATCCATGACGAACCCATTTGTTCTTCTGGAGGAGCTCTTGAGCTTTGACTAAGATTTCTTTTTCTTCACGGGCTTCTTTGGGATTGTTCCTCTTGATGACTTTTTCAAGGTCTTAAAGTCGATTATTGACATATTATAGATCCTTCAAGACGAGCTAGCTATTGATAATATCCATATCTCTGAGAGGGTCAACTGAGTTTTCAGTGTGAGTAATTTCCTCATCCTCGAAAGCTCGCACCACATGGTAAATGCCATCAACATCTCTAATGTTGCTCAAAAAGTGGTTGCCTAGTCCTTCTCCTTGCGAGGCTCCCCTCACGATTCCTGCGATATCAACAACCTGCAGCACAGCTGAAACTTATGATTTGGGGTGATACATGTCACACAGCTTTTTGAAGCGATCGTCAGGGACGGGGACGACTGCTTTGTTGGGTTCGATCGTGCAGAAAGGATAATTCTATGCTGGGACATTGAGGTTGGATAGAACATTGTAGGTGGTGGACTTGCCGACATTTGGAAGTCCAACAATACCCATTCTAAGGGTGTTTCCAGGTCTTCCCCAAAGAATTTGCTGTTCTTATTTTTACTATTTCTTTTTAGGTGGCATGTGGTAATTAAATAATAATTAATTCTTATATTAACTAAAACTCAATATTAAAAGGATTTATAAGAATCGATCATTCATGTCTCTTCCTTTGGTTAATCTCAGCTAGGATGCCGTCCCAAAGCAGTACTCTGTGGTCAATCGCATTCAAAGCTCCTTCGAGAATGTCCTTGTAATCAGGATCGTACTTTTCGCCAAGAAAGACTAACAAATTGGCGCTTTTGGGTCCGTGGTCGTTACCGTCGATTTCAATGTGCCTGTGAAGGTAGTATTTGAGGGTCCTACAGTCGAGTTTGCTGTCTTCGACAGTCTTGACAAGCTTGGTGAACATGTCGGGGATGGGATCTTCCCTTCCAAAGAAAAACTGCCCTGCAGTGTAGGACGCTCTTGAAGATAGCAGAGCACGTATTCAGGTTGAATCTCTTTACATAGTCCACTGCTCCGTTAGAGTTAATCAGCTTCTCAATGTCAGCATAGGTGTTTTGATTATCCTCCAACTGAGAAACCTTTTTCACAAACTCCCTCACAGCCTTTGTGTCAGCTCCAACTTCCTCCATGCCTCTCAAGTAAAGCTCAAAGTGGGAAAGATATTCATTTGGGATATTGGTCTCATCCGTCTACTCCCCAACTACAATTTCATTGATAAACCTTGCCGCCTGTACATCAGCGCACGGAGTCCAGAACCTTTTGGTGTTTGTGAGGTCCCTTTGAAGGTCCTTAATCAACTGAAAGAAGTCCCATACTGCCCAACAATGCCTTTCCATAAACAATCTCAAGTCCTCAACAGTGCTCAGGGAGTGGTAAATAGGGTGAGCGTGTAGTCTTTTTTGGGCATCTTTCAGTGCTGGGTTGTTCAGCAGCAAAGCCTGCATCCTCTAGCTTTTACTTGTCATAAGATATGTCTAAATTACTATTATATTGAGATTACTGAAGTCCCTGTTTTATTGTGAACGGGCAAATAAAATTACAAATAAAATATTGAGAGGTACTGAATATTGCAGTCGCTGTTAAATTTTAGGGATAGCAGATGTTTTCATACAGGAGAATTTATTGGGAATCATTTTTTTCTACATTTTTTTCTCGTTGTATATTTTTTGGAGATTTACATGTTGCAATTTTCACGGTGGCCTCTCTAAAACTGCTCTAACTTCTTCCTTGCTTTGTTCCTTGTTTGACTGCACAAAAATTTGAAAGGATAGGGTTTGTTGCAAGATTACAGATTTGCAAACATTGAATCTCAACATCTGTGAACCTAAGGAACCACTCTCTTTTTTATGTATTTTTAAGTAGACCTTTGTAGCTAACTAGCCAAGTTTCTACTTCTTATTTTCCAAGAGGTTATTTCCATGTTATATTTAACACTGAGATAGGTTCCAGCAAAAATGAATAGTCAAAGGCTGGGAATTATATTTGAATAAATATTTTGATTCCTTATTTATTTTATAGCAGTGCATTTGCTTTTTTAGTGATTGTGAATCTTATTTATATTTTAATGATCAAGAGAATTATTAACTCTCCTCTGCTGCTTCGCCAACTCAAAGCCCACCCTTATCCAGCCAGCACTATCGTTGCTACGAATATGCTTCGAAATAGCTTATATTTGACGGTCTCAACAGCCTTTTCGGAGGGAAAGCACCAACCGAAAAATAAGTATTAGGCTTGGAGGCAGCAATAACAATAAAAGATAAAATAAGAATACAACGAAGATTAGCTCAGCAAAGTTAGCTACTAAGGAGTCACCAAAATTGGAGCGAGTATCTTCATCGTACTCGCAGGTGCTCTCATCTACTTCATCTACTACGCACGTTCCAAGAACGAGTAAAATACAGATAACCTGGATATCGATATTTCAGGATTAAGGTAGCTAAAAGATAAGCAATCGGTGATTGGAGGGGAATGGACGTTGATAGGAACCGAGGGCCAGCCTGTCTCAAGTAAAAATCTCAGTGGGTACTATTACCTCATTTACTTTGGATATACAAACTGTCCTGATGTCTGCCCCAGTACGCTCTACTACTTGTCCTCCGTTTACCGAATTATAAGGAATTTGCCAGAAGGAGCATACATGAAATTAAAGATAGTATTTGTTTCGGTGGACCCTGAAAGAGACCCACCTAAAGCGATGAAATAGTATTTAAAGGAATTCGGCAAGCAAATAATAGGAGTAACAAGTAACGCTGGATATAGTGCTGAACTACAATAGTGCTTGCGGAAATTCAAGATAAAATCAAATAAAATTCCGTATGAATCAGGAGTAAAAAAAGGCCAGTACGAAATCGACCACACCACTCGAGTATATTTGATGGACTCTGATAATAACTACCTAGACCATCTCAACCCCAAGCTAACCGAGCAGCAGACAGCAAAGCTAATCGTGGCCAAGATAGTCTAGAATGAGCATCGTAAGGACAAAGCTGAGAGGGCATTAAAATCATGATACTGACTCAATAACCTTATAAAATGCTTGATTAAGGAAGATATTTATATATAAACAATATTGATAGGATGGGAATCTGCTATTTGTCTGTGATTCCTGAAGAAAGAGTCATCAGGCACAAAAATGTAAAATTGATTCTATGCAGAGAGAAATCATGACATCGATGAAGACAAGGCTGAGCTAGCTAAAGCTCTTAGGCTTCTCCCAACCCATCTTGAATAACCTCTCTAACGTATAAACCCGATATCTATTTACCCAAGGCATGATCTAGGATATCTAAAACCTCGAGTCATATGTAAAGACGTCTGTCTTAAAGCGTCCATCGAACATTATTCCCTAAAAATTCTAATAATAAATTAAGAGATCATGTCTAATATTGGAAGATTAAGCGTCGAGAATTAACAGCAACGACAATGAGGATCTTCAGAGCTCATTTCAGAATAACCTAAAGAAAAATACATCGATTGTTATGCAGATCGACATACTCTATAGTAAAGAAATTGACAAATAACTTTATAGCCAGTCACTCAGGCTCTTCCTAAAGTGGGCTCAAATGTATCAGTAACATTCATATGGTGGATTTCTAAAATCCATCTTCGTCTATTTTTGCAATTTTCTATATACGATTCCACCCTCGGATTATTCCAGCATTGTGGAGTAAACCTGTGTATTTGTGCAGTTTATGGTGGGAGTTGTTACTGAGGTTTATGAATTGAACAAGCTCGCAAGCTTATAATGTGGCAAACTCATTAAAAACGAAAATATATATAATCTTATCATGAGCATCATCTTTAAAAGAACCAAAATCAAGAAATTTCTCTCTAGATGCATCAGTTCTAACGAATAAAATAAAATAAAGCTGTTTTAGTCGCAAATAAACAAATTTCACCGAAAACCAACTCATTTCTTTGGAATCAGTCCCAAGTTTACTCTCAATTAAAACTGCCTAACAGAGTCTTAAATAAACTAGACGATATAATAAAAGGAATATATTCAACCATACAGTTAAAGCCTTAAGCTCGTGAATGAGCTTTGCTCTAATGGCACTCCAATAACAAAGCTGAAGACTATTGTAAGCATCGCCAAGCAAATACCCAAAGACATCCAAAAATATTACCAATAGCAATAAAAAGAAGCCCCATAGCTGGACCCTGATAACCTCACGTCTATTGTCATCTATCTCATCATGAAAAGCGGAAACAAGAATATTTACTAGTAGCTCAAGATCGTATAGAACTTTACCACCAATAACTGTCTTTCCTGCATTTCGGGATACTATCTAAATGTGTTCATTGCGTCCATGGAGGCCATCCTCACTCTCTAGGAGTCGAAATGATTTAATATTTCATTTGATATACACCAAATCATACAATTTATCAAACTTCTAAAAATATTAGATTCTATGAAACCTTCCCGTAAATCTCCTTGGTATATTTTTTGTAAATTGCAGTCTACTTTTCAGTTGACTTGTACTTAGCCTTGAAAATAGCCTGCGCGCAAAAGTCAACCCTTTCCTCCTCAGCTTTACTCCCAACCCTAGTTTTCTTCTTAAGAGTATCACCGAACCTGGTCATAATTGTAACAATCCCTAAGCATATTTCTTCTAGAGTGAATTCCTTGAGTTTTTCTTCCATGAAGCTCAACTCGAGCAAATAGTAAGCATGCCAGTAGGCTGTCATTTGCTGGTTTGCTAGATATTTGTCCATGATTGTTTTGGCTGTAGGTATATTGAGATCTGCATGTATTGCTTGCAGAAATGCTAGCTCATACTTGAGGTACTAATTCATATCAAAGGAGGTTATCTTCAAAAAGGGCAAAATGCTTTTTAGTCTTGGCGGATAAATTTACTAGTATTTCATGCTAAGGTTAAGGCAAATTATCAGGGCATATTGCTGAGGCATTTCCTTGCTCTCCCAACTTAAATTATCATAGGCCTTTAATAGGGCTAAGGCTTTAAATAGAGTAGAAAATCTAAGTTGAAACTTATTCTGTATACGGCTGTACATCAAATATACATGCTTCCAGGCCAGTTTTTTTCCATTTTTCGATAAGGTAATTAACATAGTAGGATTTTCTTGATTCAAAGGATTGCTAATTTGTAGAGCCTCTTTTTTTTCATTGGGAAGGGAGGCCTAATGCCTATGAGGCAGTAAGTTGGCTATGGTATTCTTGTATTTGTTCATGTTGCTTTACAAATAATATTAAGTTAAGCCTGCATGTTATTTTATAAATTGCCATTCAGAGGAAACTTCAAAATTTCTATAAAAAATATAAGGATCAGCTTCTCAACTACCTTAGCTGCTTACGCTTTGATTAAATTCTACTAACTAAGGAGTCTATTGATTTCTATTAGAATCTATGCCTCACCCAAAATTTCATAAAATCAATTCCTCCTATTTCTTGTTCGATTGTAACGGATTAATTGATGAGTGTTTTGTTGCTATAAAGGCTATTTCTTTTCCTTGTATCTCGCTTATGGATGTGCTTTAAATTCATTTCCCTCATTGAGATGGGACATTGCTAAAAAGATATGATCTTCGGTACAATTATATTCTTAATATTTTTGCCAGTAAACACTACTGTTGAAATCCTTGTCTTGTTTCTATTTTATGAAGGAACTTTCTCTCTATTTTTCCTGGCTTTTAGCTACAAGCTTCTAGGCTGATATTAATTCTCAAGTGAGTGCCAATTAAAGGGATCTTCAAGATTACTCAGCGATTAAAGAGTTTCTTTGGCTTTTCTTTAAATTGTTTTTAAGTTCATTAAATTAAAATATACTTCCTTTAATAAATTTTATTTGTTCGAATAATAATCAACTAATTAAGCTTATTGAAGCTAACATAAGTCATCAGCAAATAATATTCTACTTATAATATTCACGATCATGATTTTACTTTACATATCCTAGAAACGATATCGAAGTACTGTCCGTCAGGGCAGTCTTTGCATTTTAGAGTGTCCAAATCGAAATATTTAGGCAAGTAGCAAGCAATACAAGAATTTCCATCCCAGAATGGAGCCAATTCAGGGCACTAGCACTTTTTTGAATTTGGGCTATAAATCTTATTTCCCTCGCAGTTCACACATTTATTATTATTTATATCGTAATATTGATTCGTTAAGCAGGGCACACATTTTTATCCATCGAACAGAGGGTTGGCGCTTGGGCAATAGGTGCATTGCTTCAGTTAAAGATCATAGATTTTACCTTTGGGGCAAGTGAGGCATTGCTTTTTATCAAGATCAAAGTAATTGGGGAAGAAGCAAGGAATACAAGCATTATCATCCCAAAAATAGTGATTTTGACATTAGCAAGCAAGTTTTTGTTTGTTGTATATTTGACCAAGAGGACACGTCTCACAATTTTTTGTCTTAACATCGTAATACGAAGGAGTCACACAGGCGGTGCATTTGAACCCATCGAAGTAAGGTGTATCATCTGGGCAATTTACACATGATTTAGTTGTAGGGTTGTAAATCTGCTTATTTTGGCAGTAGACGCATTTAGAGGAGGAGAAATCAAAGTATTTAGGAACATTACATTATATGCACTGAGTTGTATTCCAATAAAGATTTGTTGGACATCTACAGGTTTCTTAGACAACTATCATTCCTCCTTTGCATGTTTAGCAATTGCGGGTATTTGGGTTCCAAACAGATTGATCAGGACATTTAGCACATTTGTCACCATCGAAGTAAGGAGTCGCCTAAGGACAAGGCTCGCATTTCTTCAATGCTAAGTTGTAGATTTAATTAGCTACACAAATCTTGCATTTCTTATCAGTAAAGTCGAAGTATTTTGGATGGTAGCATTCAATACAGATAGATCCATTGAAGAATAGAGTGGAGTCTTCGCATTAGCATTAATCTTTTTTGGGGTTGTAAACTCTTCCAATACTACATCTTTAGCAAGAAAAAGTTGATCTGTTGTAAAATGTATTGACTTAACACTAGACACATTTTTATCCATTTAAAAATGGTTTTTCTGGTGGGCATAGCACACATTTATGGTTATTCAGACTGTAAATAGTATGCTCTGGGCAAGAAGAGCATTTTTTGGTCTCAAAATCAAAGTATTTGGGGAGATAGCATTCAATGCACTAAACATTAGTAAAGAATGGCTTGTTTGAAGGGCATTAGCAGGTGTTCTTCTCACTGATATAGTTTCTACCTCCACTGCATTCTTGGCATCCTTCTATTGAGATGTTGAAATATAAATTCTTGGGACAAGGCTAGCATCGGTCATTGACAAACAAAGGTTTATCTGCAGGGCATCGAACGCAAGATTGAAGGTTTGGATTATAAAGATAGTTTTTAGCGCAACTCTTACAAGTTTTATCTTAGTAGTCAAAATATTTGGGAAGGAAGCAGGTTATGCAGGAATCTTTAGTTTCGAAGGGCTTGGAACTTGGGCAGACGCATAGATTGATTGTGGAGTTGAATTATTTACCTTTTTAGCAGTTTTTGCATTGTTTGAGCTTAAAGTCGAAATATTTGGGAGGTGGGCATTCAATACATAAGGTATCATTGACTTTGAAAGGACTCTCATTTTTGCAATCACATTTGTTCTAGATATAATTGAAAATAGCTCCTTAGAAGCAGCTCTAACATTTTTTAGAAGTCTTATTCCAGAATGTTTCTCCAGGGCAAACATCGCAATTGAGTCCATCGAAGAAAGGATAGCTCGGGGGGCAGTCTTCACAAAGCTGGGAGTTGATGTTGTAGGTTTGATTGTTGGAGCAGTGCTGGCATTTCAAATTCTTAAAGTCAAAGTATTGAGGATGGATACATAAGATACAGGTGACATTATTCCAGAAATAGGCTTGGGCCTATTTACATTTGCAGACCTGGGCTGAAGCATTGAACTCGCCTCCCTATCCACATCTGATACATACACCGTCCTTCTTTATGTAAGAGTATCCTTACTGGCATTCATTACAAGTACCGTTATATTCGTATGACAAATTCTTTGGGCACATACATTTTTATTGTTAGATATCGAGTATCTTCCCGCCAGAGCAGATGATTTTTTAGCATTTTCCTGATGGCTTATCAAAAAATGATCCTTTCTCACAGGTCTTGCAAGTATGACTACTTTAATCGAAGTAGTTTGGGCTTTAGCAAGCGATACATTAGTTGTTGGAGTAATGTGGCTTTTATTTTGGGCAAACACAGGATGAAGTATTTGAATCAGCAATGGATCCGTTTTTACAGTCACACTTTCCAGTGGAAGAGTTGAATAATCCTGGGGCAGTGCAGAGGCTTGGCGTTGGTGTTGTCGAATTTTGATGGTTAAGATGAAGGGAGAGGGTGGTGATGAGGAGGATGCAAAAGATCAATATTTTAAAATTCATTTGTTTTATTATGGTATGGATAATTTATATTTCATATTTATGCCATTATTTCTAAATATACCAAATTGGCTGATAAGAAGCATCATAGATATTGTTTAGCTTATTCGAAGTATCAATAAATCAAACAATAGATTGCTGCATTTCATTGAGGAATAAAGTGTTCCCATATGAATATTATTTGGCTCGTGACACTAACAAATTAGTGAATATATGGATCTATTTATAATTGAATTTAGTAATGGAGGAAAAAAATATGGCTGATTTGTAGAAAGCCACCTCGAGGAGATCCAGAAAAGATGAGGAAGGCAGGGACTTCCAGTGCGGTTGTGGAAAGAGATATCTGTCCTATCCTGCACTCTATACTCACATCAAAACCAAGCACGAAGGCATACAGCCCGAAGGAACCCAGAAGACAGGCTCAACACAACCACCCAAAAAATCAA
>JACCDV011310075.1_pt1 | contig 24192 bp, 17 predicted proteins | sample 7446131 | NCBI WGS metagenome assembly JACCDV01 (sample SAMN15323448, study PRJNA562643) | freshwater metagenome | isolation source: river surface water | place: USA:Blue River Watershed | collected 2017-08-17
CAACGAAGCCTGTTATTACGGGGATTACTTTAGCTGAAGGTACTGATTTATCGAGCCCTGAACAAGTCCTGTCTGTAGTGGTTGATGGTACCGGTTCTAAAGTAAGAAAGTACTTTATTAAGTTAGACGAAGCTCAGCCTTTCGAGTATATAGACCAAGAAAGTTCAGGTAAGATCAAGTTGTCTGGATTGACACCTGGTTATCATTCTGTGATCGTCGAGGCTTTTGACCGGGCAGACAATAGTCAATTAAGTACTTTGTCCTTTACGATTGAAGCTTTTGATAAACCAAAGTTTGTCGACTTCCCAACTGAAATCACAGAATCAGTGATTCCGGTAATTAGAGGTATGACGAGGCCAGGAGCAAATGTCACTTTGACTCTAAAAAGAATTGGAGCTGATAGTATTGATTACACCGTTATAGCGAACGAAACCGGAGTTTTTAACTTTATACCTGAAGGTCGATTTTCTCTAGGTGTCTATGAAGTATCTGCAGTCGCAACGGATAGTTTTGGTGCAATGTCAGAACCTTCAGATACAATGCGTCTAGCGGTACAAGAGAGTGGATTTACTAAGGCTGGTAATGAGTTAGTAAGTGCCTTATCGGTGATAATACCACTCCTGGCTATGGTCATAATGCTTATACTGATGCTCTGGGGTACCGCTTATTATCTAAGACGTTTACGTCGACGAGTCTCTATCGAGTCTAAAGAAATAGAAGTTATACTAGAGAAAGAGTTCACTGACTTAAAGAGTGGTATAGAAAATAGTAAAGAACAACTAATGAATGCTAAGAGAAGTAAAAAGCTTTCTGAAATTGAAATTAGCATTTTTGCTAACTTAATCGATTCGTTCGAGAAGTCAAAATCAAATATCATGAAAGAAGTAGAGGATGTAGAAAATTTAGTCAGAAAATCAGCAGATAAGTAATTCAACAGATCAAACATGAAATCATTCTTGAAAAAATACCGCCACTTGATTATTGGTGTACTAGTCGGCGGTATAGCAGTAGCTATAATTTCAGAACAAACAGCAGAGAAAAGACTAGATCTGATTCAAGAAACATTGGAGAGTTCCTTAGAACTAAATCTGTCAGAATCTAAACAGCTAGCAAAGGTTATCGGTGAAGGGGGTGCTACTACGGAGGTTCAACAAATCATCCCTAATTGTACTTTTGAAGAGCAGAACACTTTCGACTCGTCGTTAAATGGTCTTGATAGCAGTTTATCAATCTCAGAGCTACAAAAACTAGACGCTATTTTTGCTAGGTGTGCACCAATTCAGAGCATTAGAAGGGCAGTGATGGTAATGGAGCTTAACAAAAAAATCCAGAATTTCGAAGTGTTGGTACTACAAAGAAAGCAAGTGGGTGCGTTTTCTAATTATGATAAAACCATAAGTGATTTGAAGGAACTTCAAAAGGCAGAGGAAGTCCTGACTCAACTATCCTTCGATTTGGTTTATTTGCAGAGAGAGATCATCGACACCTTACTTAGTGGTGAGAAGGTCGATTCGGAGTTAGCTATAAGTCTAAAGCAAAACGGCCAAAGTATAAGACAAAAGCTAAATAGTCACGCTTTAATCACAAAGCAGATTAGAGATTCGGTCTTGAATTAATATCGCCAAGGATATTTCTATCATCAAGTAAGGTACAACTATGAATCCCATCTTTCTAGGCATCGTTGCAATACTGACAGCTTCTGCAATCGGAAGCAGTAATAATTCCTATGTTAAATTGAGTCCGACGAAAACGGCCGTGGTTGAAAACGAGGTCTTTTCTATTGCAGTCTATGCGAACGCGCACGTACCAGTAAATGCACTAGATATGACAATCAAATTTGATCCAAAGCAAGTCATGGTTACAGCTGTTGACAAAGGACAATCCGTGTTGACTATTTGGGCACAAGAGCCATTAATATCTAATGGAGAAGTCAGGTTCGGTGGAGGAACATACAAGCGGGGCTTTGTCGGCGAACACTTGATAGTCACTCTAAATGTTAAAGCCCTACAAGCCGGTTCAACTGATTTTTTTATTGATAGCGCACAATTATTAGCTGGTGATGGAAAGGGGACGCCCGTTAAATTAGAAAGTAGTACTTCAAATACCAAAAAAAGCTTTATAATATATAACCAGAATGATGATCCAAGTAAGATCAGTGCTAATGTTGCGATGATCATCAGTGCTGATTTGGACGGTGATGGATTGGTTACTTTGAAGGATATAAGTGCCTTTCTGGGCGCTTGGTACGAAGGAGATAGTAAATATGATTTTAATAATGACTACAAAATGAACTTTGTAGACTTTTCGATTATTCTAGCCCGGTCTTTCATGAAGTCTAATGAATAGTTAATGTTGATAACCTCAAAATAAGTCTTGATATTTATTGATATTATAGTCTTGTGATGGGATTTCTAGGTAGTTTGGCTACATGGCTGTTGCTAAATGAATAAAAAAGAAATAACCCTCAAAAATAATTCACGACTGCGAAAACAAGAAAGGGCTAGGCCTAAGGTTTTTGTTGAATTAAAACCAACTGGCCCGCCACCTTTACTTTATCGAGTCGTCTATGGTAGCACTCATAGTGTGCTTGTTTGCTTTGTGTTGATGTTGTCTTTTCTTGGTCAAGGGATATACGTAGTACATGCAGATGAAGTTGCGCAAGTTGAATCATCGATACCAATAAGTACTGTGGCTGAAAACTCAGTGACAGATTCAATAAATAGTGAAATTATTCCAACTTCTACCGATGACCAAGCTTCTGTTGATGATGAAGCTATGAATTCAGCAGAAAGTCAGATTGTCACTGATAACATAAGTGTGGTGTCACATACCGAAGACATCGAATCGGAGCATCAACTTGAACATGTATCGACTTCGACCCCTTCTCGAGTAGACGAGACCTTAGCTGTGTCCTTGGATGACACCAGTACTCAAACTGACATAAGTACTACTACTTCTATTTTAGATCAGTCAATCTCAACAACTTCAGCGCAGGCTACAACTACGACTGCTGATGATGGTGTTTTATTTGACGAGATTGAAGACGGAGAGAGTAATTCATCCTCTGATGAGGTTACTGCTACTTCATCACCAGAAGAGAATCAGACTGACGACATCGCAAGTTCTGCTACTTCGACCCCGCTCGGACCGGAAGTACCGGAAGCTGTCTCTATAAACCACAGTGATAGGCAATTAATATTTAATAAGAACGAATGTACCGAGATTGCTAGTGGCTCATTTTACTGTATTCCACCTTCCGACACTGGCTTAGAGGATTCTTTGTTTTCTGCTCCTGACGAAGATGGTGATTTGGAAATCTATTTAATCCGAAGCGGTACACAATCACAAGTAACAAACAATGTCGTGGATGACGCCGCCCCGTTTTTTGACCAGAATTCAAATACTTTAGTCTGGCACCGCCTTGTTAACGATCGCTACCAAATTATCAGTTACGATATTGAAACTGGCGCAGAGGAGCAGTTAACATTTGGCGATCAGAATAACATGGAACCTACCAGGCAAGGTAGATATACTGTTTGGCAAAAGTGGAATGATAATAATTGGGATATAGTCATGAGCGACGGTAAAACTGATAAACAAATATCTCAATCTTCCGCCCATGATATTGCTCCTTATATACATGGTACACTTCTGGCATGGAATCGCTATACGACCGAAGGTGACAAAACAATAGAGATGTATGATATCGAGAATCAAACCTACGTTACTGTAAATGACCCTGAGGGCTTGTCTGTCAGTAATCCGCGTATGGTTTTTGTTTACGATTCACTTCACCCAAATGGTGACATCGTGACTAAGGGTTTCGATATGATTTCTCGACAGTTTATCCAGTTAGATACATTACCGAGACAAATACCAGAAGAGATACCAGAAAGCGAACCTACTAGTGAAACTAGAGCTTTAATTCAGAGTAAGCCATCCGTTAAAGGTGATGAAGCTGTGGTTGTAGATATTGCTTCAGGTCCAGATCCTGACTTGGATTCAGACTCCATCTCCACGACCACAGACTCTATGACTATAGATATTAAGTCAGTCTCCTCAACCACAACTATAGACAAAGTTATATTTGATAGTTCGGATTTGATTATTCCGAGTCTAACCGAATCAAGTACCAGTAGTGTGCAAACTGACTAAAGACTGAGTGATAATAAGGTACAATATAAAGATATCTGGTATGAATTCCCGGGGTTTATTTATTGTATCAAAAAACATTCTGACATCGACTTTGGTTTTGTCACTGTTTTTGCAGATGCTGGGTGTTTCCTTCATTAACTCACTACTGTGGTGGCCAAAGACGGCCGAGGGGGCACAGGTCACTATTGAAGGTTCGCCTAACAACACCTCCGGAAATCACAACCAAAATGGAGTCTCAACCGTGTTTATTGATGATCAAGTTGGTTATAAATTCTATAAATACGGCGCAGCCCCAGATAGTGGCAAATGTGTCTATAAAAAAACCACCAATGGTGGTGACTCATGGGGTAGTTATGTAGTTTTTGATTCCCAGACCGACTGTATTGGTATCAGTGTCTGGTATGACCAGTGGACACCTGGTGATACTGGTAACTATATCCATATCGTGACTATTGATACAGGTGATGATGAAATGTTTTATAACCGTCTTGATAAGACCAATGATTCGCTTCTAGTCTCTACATCGGTCACAATTTGTTCTGCTTGCGCGGGGACGTATGCTTCGACTGTAAACAAGCCAAATATCTCTAAGGCTACCGATGGTAAGTTATACGCAGTCACTGATGATGGTAATGGGACAAATATTAGACAATGTTCAAGTAGTTGTTCTACTTCAGGTAACTGGACAGCTGTCGGTACGCCACCTCAAGGTAATACGGATACAACCAGCCAGTTGTACCCTCTGGCTTCTAATAACGTCATGCTTATTAATCGTAGTACCACCAATGTTCTTCGTTCGAGTATTTGGAATGGAACTACTTGGTTACCCTTTGTTACGGTTGACGGAGCGGCGACTCGTAACACTACTTATATCGCTGGTTTTGGGGCTACTGTAGATTCTGACAATAATAACATTTATTTGCTCTATGTGGCTGATAATAATGATTTTGTCACGGCTGATCATGATATTCGTTCTGCTTCTTACGACGGTTCTAATTGGACAAGTAAGACTAATGTGTTGACTAATATCGCTGGGAGAGGAGTACTTCAGGTACAACCGTCACGTAACCAAAATAATGGTAGTATTTACGCTGTCTACACCTCACGTACCACCATTGGATTGTCAACGACCGCCAACGTCTATTGGAAAGTATCTACTGACAGTATGACCAGTTGGGGTACCGAACAAGGACCGATTAACACCAGTGCCGGTGATCTTTGGGGTATAGACGTCAACCCGATGTCCTTTGAGCGAATATATGCTAGTTGGTATAACGCTGGTCTGGTTGACTTGCTTGGTAATACTGTCGCTGATATCAGGCCTGAAGTTATCCTCTCACCTTTAGGTTCACAAAAATCACAAGTAAGAGCTGGTGAATCTGCTTTTTATCTTTCTGGAAGCTTCTTATTAGACACGGTTGCAACTCGGACAGTCAGTTCTGTGATTATTAAGGAGACCGGTACTGTACATGCTCAGAATCATTTAAAAAATATAAAACTTTTTTATGAATTTGATACTTCTAATCCCTATAACTGCGTCAGTGAAACATATAATGGTACAGAAACTCAATTCGGTTCAACTGTGACTGGAGGGTTCTCTGGTGCTGATGGAGTCGCCTCTTTCTCGGTTTCACCCCTTTCATTTGGTCCGAATCAAAATCTCTGTCTATACCCGGTTTTTGATGTTCAGTCTGGAGCGTCCGATGGTGCAACTATAGAAGTATCTGTTGATAATCCTGAGTTAGATGTAATTGTTTCTGGTGGTATAGAAGTATATCCTAGTACAGCTATTCACATAGCTAGTACGACTACAGTTGTTAGTCCCAACTTGACCCAGTTCGGTTACCACTTCCGCCAAGATAATGGAACAGAGACAACAGCCTCCTCAGCCACATCAGGAGTAGAGAATACTGTTCTAAATGCTGTACAGATAGGTACCACTAGACGTATCAGAATCGGTGTGGCTAACCAGGGTTCCACTAGTACTTTGTCTTCTGCCTATCAGCTTGAATATGGTACGGCTTCACCTACCTGTACTGACACCAGTGATTGGACGATGATAAATCAAAGTAGTGGTGCGTGGATCTTGAAGGATTCAACCAATCTGACTAACGGTGCCAATACTACCAATATCGCACAAGCTAACGGGGGTATAAATGATTTGCCAGCCACTACGTTCATTTCTGTTAACACTGGTGTGCGTGACACCAATGCAACGACTAGTTCTCTAATCGTACCGATTAATAATTTCCTTGAAACGGAATACTCGATTGTGGCTAGTTCATCAGCCAGTGAAGGGACGACGTATTGTTTTCGTTTGACGCGAGAGGGAGACGCATTTTCTACCTACACTCATTACCCTAGGGCTACTATTGCTGCCGATGTAACAGTACAATCATATGGCACGCAGATAACTTCTGCTACCACATCAGCGACAAATGTCTACTCCGGTGGGGCTTTTAGGTTTATAGAAAATTCGAGTTCAAGTAACATAACTAGTGTCAAACTAGCGGAACTAGGAACGGCCAACGGTGCTACAGACTTGTCTAATCTAAAGTTACGTTATGATCTCGATACCTCTTTACCGTATGATTGTGCTAGTGAAACTTATGCTGGAACTGAACCACAATACGGTAGTACTATTTTGGATGGTTTTTCTGGAGTAGGAGAAACCGCCCAATTCACTGGGTCTGTTGGGATTAGTACCACCAGTACGATGTGTGCTTATCTAGTCTATGACGTAACTAGCCTGGCGGTTAATGGAGTGACTTTAGATTTTGAAATCAACACTCCATCTACCGATGTTGTAGTCAGTGGTGGAGGAAGTGTAGGACCTTCTAGTCCTATCGCTATTTCTAGTAGTACCACCATAGTCGGTCCAGTCGTTGTCCAGACTCACTATCACTGGCGCAATAACAACGGTAATGAGACTGACGCTACTTCAGCCTCTGGCGGTACAGAAGATACAATAGTGACTGAATTTAGTCCCTCTACGCCTATAAGGTTGCGGGTGGGGGTGACTAATACTGGCTCAGTCTCTAGTGTCTCTGGACGTTATCGTCTGGAGTACGCCCCCAAAATTACCACTTGCGATACTGGTACCGTCTGGACCGATGTTGGCTCGGCTAGTGATGGTTGGGATATGTATGATTCTAGTTTTCTTACAAATGGAGAAACTACAACGAACATCGCTGTCGGTAATGGTGGAGTTAGTAACGGAGCAGGAAGTTTTGTTGGGAGTAATGGGGGAGTCAGAGATACTGAATCTCTATCCGCGACCACTACCATTCCAACGAATGATTACTTAGATCTAGAGTACAGTATCACCTCAACCGCCTTTACATCATATGGTACTACTTATTGTTTTAGAGTGACCCGTGATGGTGTGATATTGAATACGTATAGTCAATATGCCGAAATCACCACTTCTCCTAAACGTGACTTTAAGATACAGAGGGGGTCAGTTCGGGTGTCAGGGACTTCGACAGTTGTCACCGCTGGCGTCGATTATACTACTCCAGCCAGCACCACTTTGTCATTTGTTAGGATCACCAACACAAATCAAACCGGTGCTGGAAAAGATACTCTTGGCGGAAATCAAAATGCTGATGATGTGAGTGTTTATATTTCTAATCCTACTAATATCGGTACCAGCTTCACCCTTACCCGTCCTACCGCAGCCACTACTAATACCAGAGTCGATTGGGAGATTGTAGAGTTTATTGGAAATGTTGGTACCGATAATGAAATCAGTGTTAGAGGAGCAGGGACAGTCTCTTTAGGTAGTTCCGCCTTAACAGCTACTGGTACAGCGATAACGTCGGTAGGGGATGATAGTAAAGTGGTGGTGTTCATTACGGGAATAAAAAACGACAATGCCTCACGTAACTATTATGCTGGACAGGTGACTAGTGCTTGGAATGCGTCAACCAATGAGCCGGTCTTTACCCGCGGAGCTAATGGTTCATCGGTTGTTGATGTCAGCTATGCGGTGGTTGAGTTTATTGGTCAGAATTGGCTAGTACAAAGAGCTGAGCACTCATATGCTACAACTAGCTCACCAGAAACAGAGTCAATAACAGCAGTTAATAGCTTAGAACATACTTTCATTCATGCCCAAAAACGCATGGGGGCGACCACTAACGTGGCTGATTATGGTCACGAGGTCTGGCTTTCAAGTATTGGGGCGGTTTCGTTTCAGTTGGAATCAACCGCTACACTTTTGGTCCCGCACTTTTCAGTTGCTTGGATAATTGAAAATACCCAATCCAGTGTAGGTGCGATGGTGGTGCAAAGATCTAGCGGATCTACGTCAGGTGGGGCTGAGCCTTTGGCTCTCAGTGTAGTTTTGCCGGCATCAATCTCGGCTATGAACAACACTTCAATTGAAGGTAACTCTCGAGCTGTTGGTATCAATACCTCCTTCCCACGTCCGATAGCGGGACTTTTGTTGACTAGTACTACCACTTATCAAATCTGGCGTAGTGATACTGGTTCCACCTTGACCTACCGGGTCGAAATCATCGAGTGGCCAGTGGCTGATCTGACCATCAGACAAAATTACTATCGTTTTTATGTTCCGATTAATGCTTTAAAACCTACAGATCCCTGGCCAAGTGGTGCTAGTGATCTGGGAGAGAATACCTCAATCACAGCTAGTGATGAACCGCTTGGTACAGCGGATATAGTGCGAGTCAGATTGACCTTGAAAACTGCTAACGCAAACATGCCTGCTGGTCTTATGAATTTTAAAATTCAGTATGGCCTGCGTTCATCCACATGTTCTGCTATTTCCTCTGGTAACTGGTTTGATACTGGGAATACCGGTTCAAGTACAGTATGGCGTGGTTATACGGCCACTGGGACTAGCGATGGTACCGCTTTATCAACCAACCCCCCAACTGGTGGTGACTTACTCATTTCTGTAGCCAATCGGTCGGGTTCACTAGTCCACCAGAACCCATCTTCTGCTAACCCTTACTCTATAAACGAAGGAGATGATGTAGAGTATGACTGGCATATTGAGCAAAATGGAGCGTTACCACTTAGTACATACTGCTTCCGCATTGTACGTGGCGATGGTACACCGCTTGAAGGGTATAATAATTATCCGCAGATTCGAACAGCCGGTTACACTCCGGCTACGGCAAATTGGCGTTGGTATAGTGATATTCAAAATGAAACCCCGACCACACCTTTATCCGCAGAAAATGTCTCTCCGATAGACATAGCAAATACAGATACCTTAACTCTGCGCGTCAGTGTGCGTGAGACCCGAAGTATTCAAGGGGATGATATTAAGTTTAAGTTACAGTTCTCCGATGATATCTCATTTGCAAACCCAGTAGATGTGGTGGCCACTAGTAGCTGTGCCGATCAATCACTTTGGTGTTACATAGATGGAGCTGGGGTGAACAACGCACTTATTACCACCAAAGTTTTATCGGACGTCGATAGTTGTGTAGCTCAAGTAGGAGATGGTTGTGGTACCCATAATACATCGGCTGATTTTAGTGCTGGTCATGTACATAACCCAAGTAAGACCCAGGAGTATAGCTTCAATATTAAAAACACCGCTGCTCGAGTAAATGCTGTCTATTACTTCCGCTTGTATGATGTCGGTCTAGGGGCACCCGTCATAGTTGACGATGGTAAACAGTACCCGTCTCTAGTGACCGAAGGTCCTACTTTATTGTTATCCTTAGCTGGGTTGCCAACTGGTACCACTACCGCTGGAGTCACAACTGATATTACTACCACTGCTAACTCTATCGGCTTTGGCGACATGGCTTTTAATACTGAGTATATCGGCGCTCACCGAGTGTCAGTTTTGACTAATGCCACTGAAGGCTACCAGGTCTTGAAGTACGCCAGACAACAACTAGTTAGTTCTCAAGGTGTAGCCGTGCCTTCAATCTCAAGTTCGAATACCGCCCCTTTGCCTTGGAGTACAGCTTGTAACGCTAGTTCGACTGGGTGTATTGGTTACCATACGACCGATGCCACTTTGCGCAGTGGCTCCACCCGGTTTGGTCCAACTGATACTTATGCTGGACTGGAAACTAACCCGGTTGAGATTATGTATAGCTCTATTCCTGCCAATGATAGCCATGATATAGTTTATCGCATAAGGGTAAATGAACTTCAACCAGCGGGAATCTATGAGACGGAAGTGGTTTATCTAGCAGTACCATCCTATTAGTATGACAAAAAATTCGCTTAAAATTTTAATCCGCGGTATAGGTCTTTTCTTTGTAACAGTAATCTCAACCGCAAGTGTTCAGGCTAGTAATTTTACTGTGTCCCCACTTTTTATCAACATCGACGCTGAGGCAAGGGATATTTTTACCAAGGATATTACTCTTAAAAATTTTACCGGCACACCAACCAGAATTTATGCTACGGTTCATGAAGTAAAGGTGGAGGAGGGGGCAGAAAGTACAGATATTCTAGATTTCGTACCCGCTTCTATGAGTGACCGTACTACTTCTGTCACTAGTTGGATTGAGATTACCAGAGCCCGTCTAGAAGTACCAGCCGAAGGCGAATTAGTAGTACCTCTTAGAATTAAGATTAACCCAGAAGTTAAGCCAGGGAAGTATCACGCTTTAATTGGCTTTGCAACCGGCAAAAATACAGATGAAATTGAGAAAAAAGTTAAGGCCGGTCAAGGGTGGGGGGTCTTACTGACTATAGTAATAGAAGATAAAAAGGCCGAAGGGATGCATCTAGTCAGTTTCGTTACCAGTCGCTTTGTCTATCAGCCGGAAAATAATCAAATCAAGTTTACTTTAGAAAATACCGGTGATTTCCCGATAACTCCCAAAGGTGAGGTTATAATCTACGATACTACAGGTAAAGAGCTAACCACGGTCGTGGCTAACTCAGCCAATATGACCCTAGAGCCTGGTGAACGAAAAGAAGTGGTCGAGGAGCTACCATTTACTAATCGGCTAGGCCGAAATAAAGCATATTTGAATTTGGAATACGGTAATAATCTAGCTAGTGTGTCCGATACTGCTTTTTATTATTCAATGCCTTGGTATTACGTCATTGGCATATTCGCCCTACTAATATTACTCTTAACTATGGTAGCTTTATTATTCCGACGGTCACTAAGTCACGAAACGGGATTCGAGAAGGATATTATCGACTTACCACTATTTGTGAAGCAGGGACACGACCATGCTAAATATGAACACGATATAGATTTGAAAAATGATAATAATACCTAGAACAATTATTATTTCGTTGTTAATACTGGCGCTTTTCCCTTTTATCAGTAGTGCTCAAGAATCTGTTACCTTAAGTGTCTCTCCGACACTTTACGATATGACAGCTGAGCCAGGTCAGGATTGGAGAAGTACCATTAAGGTGGTTAATGTCAACAAGTTTGACCTGACCGTGTATGCTGAAGTGGTCAACTTTATTCCTAAAGGTGAGGGTGGAGATAGTCAGTTCGAGCCCATCAACGCAGAGGAGACAAATGGCTCCACCATTGCAGAGTGGTTTACTATAACCAAGGAACCAATTCTGGTACCCAGAGAACAAACCGTCGAAGTCCCATTTACTGTCCGGGTACCTATTGACGCTAGTCCAGGCGGTCACTTTGCCGCTATCTTGATTGGTACTAAACCAGTCAAGGCAGAGGCGGGTCAAGCCAGGCTCCAGACTGCTCAGATTGTCACTTCATTATTTTTCTCTCGAATTGCAGGAGATATCGTAGAGTCCGGGACCATTCGTGAGTTTAATACAACGAAGACGTATTTAGGATCGCCAGAAGTAACTTTTACTCTCCGTTTTGAAAATAAGGGTAATGTCCATCTACAGCCACGGGGTGAGATTAAGATATACAATATGTGGGGACAAGAGAGAGGGGTGATACCAATTAATCAGTATTCGAATTTTGGCAACGTCCTACCGGAAAGTGTTCGAAAGTTTCTCTTTACCTGGAAAGGGGAGTGGTCTATTTCTGACATTGGTCGCTACACGGCAGTAGCTGCTCTAAGTTATGGAAGCGAAGCCAAACAGTCAGCTTCTTCTAAGACTATTTTTTGGGTAATTCCGTTCAAACTACTTTTTGGTATATTAGTTGGTCTACTTATATTTTTTGGTTCACTAACTTGGTTGGTTAGAATCTACGTAAAGCACATGTTGCATTTGGCTGGTATCGAGATGGGTCAGGTCGATGTTAATCAAGTGAAGCCTGTAAAGGTCAGTTCTAACAAAATACCCAAAAGAGTCTACTTCAGTAGACCGGTTCAAGTGGGCTTGTTGGACTTGTCCGAAAGAATGAGAACCTCTACTACTTTAATGGACCGTATGAAGTCTCTATTTAGTTTTGTTTACCAATATAAACTCTTCTTTTTAGGATTATTAATGGTACTGACTTTCACTTTCTTTGCTTGGTTGTATATAGATGATGCAAATACTGAGCATCGGGCATATGAAGTGGTCTATCTACAAAACGAAAACTCAGTCACTAATGCTGTCACTTCGGAGGATATAATTTACAATCAATTACAAAAGGGTGAGGTCGACTTAAACCAAGGAGATAGCACCAGGCCTGAAGTTGTGATTATAAATAGAAGTGGTGAACCAGGAGTAGGGGCGAAGACTCGTATTGAATTAGAGAAAAGTGGCTACAAAATTGCTTCAGTCTCGGCTGATTTTAAGGAAGTTCAAGAGCGAACTGTCATTATTTCACCAACAACCCTTTACGATGAAGCGTTATTGATTAGTAAATTACTGAATAATGCTCCTGTTTCTGTAAATGATAGTGACGAAACTGACGTTGCTATCGTGGTCTTTGTTGGAAGCGACGAAATTTAGCATTTAATGTTATAATTTTGTTAAAGCTTATTAGCTTAATCTTTTGGCTTATGGAACGTCGTAGTATTATATTGGTCATATTTTTATTTCTGTTGATTATCTTGGGAATGTTTACGTTTGCCTACCTGAAGAAGACAGAGTTACCAGTAGAGCCAACACCTCCAGTAGTTGAAGAAGATAGTGAAGAGATGTATCCCGATATCGTTAGGTTTGACGCTAAGCACTTTTATAGTGACGGAGTACACACTTTCGTTGGTGAGATCAACATGCCTACTCCTTGTGATTTACTCGATGTACAAGCTAGCGATACCACTAAAGATTCTACTCAAATCAAACTCGAATTCACCGTTATTAATAACAGTGATGTCTGTGCCCAAGTCATTACCCCTGCTAGATTTAGAGTAGATGCTGAAGGACTAGAGACAGCGGTTGTTACAGCCACATTTCTGGGACGACCAGTTGAGTTAAACCTCATACCACCAGCGCCTGGTGAGACGCCTGATGAGTTCGAATTATTTATTAAAGGTTAGTTATATCCATGTCAGACAATAAAATAGCCTTTTTTATTGTAATTTGTTTTGGCTTAATTGCTTTTGGTATCTTTGGTTATACTAATGGTTTTTTCGATAGACCGGTGACACACCAGTCGTTATTGACTGAGGTTATTTCATCTGGCCAGAGTTATGGTGAGTCTGATGCTACAATCACAGTAGTCGAGTTCTCTGATGTGGAGTGTCCGTTTTGTGCGCAACTACACCCAACTTTAAAACAATTGGTGGATGAATCAGAAGGTAAAGTGAAGTGGGTATACGCTCATTTGCCGTTATCTATTCACCCTAATGCTTATATGGGGGCAGTTGCTTTGGAGTGCGTCGGGCAGTTAGCTACGACTGATATTTTCTGGTCTTACATGGATGACTTGCTTTCGAATAATCGAAACCTATCAATGTCCTTTTATAAGGAGAGAGCTTTGAGCTATGGAATTGAGGCTGATGAATTTGACGATTGTCTTTTGGGTAAGGAAGTCAAGAGTAAAGTAGAAACAGATATAGATATCGCCCGCAAACTCGGCGCTACCGGCACACCCTTTAGTGTCTTGATCCATGGAAATGGTAAAATTCAGTCTGTTCCCGGCGCACTTCCTCTCGATGCTTGGAAGGAATTGTTAAATAATCTAGAAACAACAAATGAGTAAAACAAATATTGGCATCTTATTATTTCTAGTAGTGACTCTATTGTTGGCTGGTTATTTTACGTACCTAACTCTATCAAACAATAAAAGTTCTGAAGCTGATAACGCTAAACAGTTATTTAGAGGCGTAGATGGGGTAGAAACCTATACAGATCTCAATGGTTCACAGGTAGACTTAGACCAATACCTCGGAAAAGTTTTAGTGGTTAGTACCTGGGCTAGTTGGTCTCCCTTTTCTGCAAGTGATCTAGAAGAGTTAGACCAGTTCGCTCGAAGTTACGATAGTGATGATGTAGTCATAATTTCACTCAACCGAAAGGAGCCAAAAGAACAGGCTTTGCGCTATTTGGCTAGCTTACCCCAACTTGATTCAATAGTGATGGTTATAGACTCGGAGGATCATTTCTATAATTCTCTTGGGGGCTATGCCATGCCTGAGACTATAGTTTTCGATGAGTCAGGTGAAGTCAGACTGCATCAGAGGGGAGAGGTGAGAATTCCCGAAATTGAAGAGACAGTTAACTTGTTACTAAAGTAAAAGTGATATGTTAGACCTTATTAATTTTTTACCCCTGGCTGTCTTTGTTGTAGGAGTACTAATGTTTTTTGCTCCATGTACTCTGCCACTAGTACCAGCTTTTTTGTCAGTACTTGGAGGCACAAGAACAAATGTTACCAATTCGCAAACCCTGATCATCAATACTGTCTATTTCTGCCTCGGTTTTTCATTGTCTTTTTTGATTTTCGGTTTGTTTATTCGACAGATCACCTTATGGTTCGTACCCAATCCGGACATAATCAACTTTATAGCTGGTCTATTCCTTGTTCTCTTAGCTCTGATATTGATGGGTGTGCTTAGGACAAGCCTTTTTACTGGTTTCAAGACGTTTTCTTTACCAGCTTTGTTTACCCCTGGCACAAAATCCAGTTCTTTTGCTATCGGATCGGCTTTTTCTTTTGGCTGGAGCCCTTGTATTGGTCCTGTGTTTGCTACGGTATTACTATTGGCTACAACTAGCAGTGATTGGTTGTATGGAAGTCTGCTGTTGATTTTCTTTTGTCTTGGCTTTTCGCTACCTTTCCTTTTGTCGGCTATATTCTTTACTAAGTTAGAGAATCTATTGCAACGTTATTTATGGCTAAGTCGTACCTATAATCTGTTAACAGGACTAGTATTATTAGTATTTGGGGTTTTATTGCTTGTTGGGCAGGAGGGAATTATACTATCGTACGGAACTAAATTATTTTATTTCTTAGGACTCGACATAATTTTTAACTACCTATAATTACTTTACATGAATCCATTTGAACAAATATCCGCTCACATTAAGAAAGTCAGTCAGCGTTGCGGTTTGTCGGAAGCAGAAGTCGACATTATTCTTACACCTGAGAAACCTCTGTCCAGGAACATCAAAATAGAAACCGAGGAGGGTGAGGTTACTTATCCAGCTTATAGGATTCAGTTTAATAATGCTAGAGGGCCATATAAAGGTGGTATCCGTTTTCACGCTAAGGCTGACGAGCAGGAAGTCACCGCTTTAGCAGCTGCTATGGCTATAAAGTGCGCTGTAGTAGACATCCCTTTCGGAGGGGCCAAGGGTGGGGTAGTTGTCGATCCCAAAAAGCTATCACCTCAGGATCTAGAAAAGATTTCAAGAGCTTATGTCAGATCGTTCTATCAAGACTTGGGCCCAGACGTTGACATTCCGGCCCCGGACGTCTATACCAACTCCCAAATCATGTCTTTTATGCTAGACGAGTATGAGAAGTTGACTGGAAAGAGTCAGCCCGGATTCATTACGGGTAAGCCTCTTATCCTCGGGGGTAGTAAAGGTCGAGATATCGCAACGGCTCTTGGTTCAGTCTACGTTTTCCTAGAGTATTGTCAGCTTAAAAAGCTTGATATTAATAAAATTACAGTAGCTATTCACGGCTTTGGTAATGCTGGCGGTGTGGTAGCCAAACTTTTACATGAAAAAGGTTGTAAGATCCTAGCGGTCTCTGATAGTGGTGGTACTCTCTACTCAGATAAAGGGTTGGATCCAATACCGTTGTTGGCACTGAAAGCCAAAGGCAAATCAGTCATTGAAGGAGTAGACGTAAATTCAAAAGTCATGGACCGAGACGCTGTCTTAGCAGTCGCTTGTGACTTACTAGTTCCAGCTTCGCTAGATAATGTGATTACTTCTAATAACGTCAGTCAAATCACAGCAAAAACTGTCTTGGAACTAGCTAATAACCCAACCACGCCCGAAGCGGAAGAGTATTTACTTAGTCAGGGAGTAGATGTACTGCCTGATGTGCTTGTGAATGCTGGCGGGGTAGTGGTCTCATATTTTGAATGGGTACAAAACCGTGAGCAATACTATTGGGAAGAAAGCTTAGTCAGAGAGCGTTTAGAGCGAATCATGAGTGAAGCTTTCCACCAAGTTTATGACCTGAAGAAAGAGGGTACATCATATCGCGATTCAGCTTATGAGATTGCTCTGACTAGGATAGCTGAAGCCATGCGCCTTCGCGGTCGCTTCAATTCTTGACATAACATAGCATATATGCTATGTTATAGGTAGCTAGTTCCTGCATATCTAGCAAGCATCCCCCTATCAATTATATAGAGCTCATCGCGTGATGGGTTTCGGGAATGCAAATCTTAAGATATGCGTCAAGCAATTGGTTTTTTAATAGTACTGTGGGGACTCTCACATTACTTTAGTTCAGCCATGACTGAGTTAGACACAGCTATGGCAAAAAGTTTCTCAACTGTCGGTGAAGTTGCAGACGCATCACGGTTGAAGCTTAGCGAACGATAGTCACTATAAGGGCAGGTATTTCACCTAGCCCTTTGCTGTTTTCGTTGCTATACTTACTTTATCATGCCAGTCAACAGAATTGGCGAGTACGTTTTTTTCTTTTTGATCTTGCTTTCCGCAGGCTATATGGTCTGGTTGGTTTTATCTCCTTTTATTTCGGCTTTGGCTCTGGCGATTATTATTGTGACTATTTGTTACCCTTTGTACGAGAAAATCGAATCTTATGTTTATAAGCAAAACAAGTCACTAGCGGCTGGTTTAACTACTTTCATCGCTGTTTTCCTGATTATAATACCACTGTTGTTCATTACTTCAGTCTTTGCACGAGAACTCTTCAGTTTTTATCAAACCTTAGATGATGGGAAGGAATTAGGTATACAAAGTTATATTAATGAAGGAGTGGAGTTAGTTCAACAATATATACCGGGCTTTACGATAAATTTAACCGAACAGCTAAAACTCACGGCTGAGTGGTTTGTTGGTAATCTAGGATCAATTTTTGCTGGTACCATCTCCACTATTTTTATTATATTTATTTCCTTAATTGGTTCATTTTACTTTTTTCGAGATGGGCGTGAATTCTTAAAAATACTAATCAAAATCAGCCCGCTTAATGATCGGGACGATGAAGTAATTCTTTCAAGATTAGCTAAGGCCGTCCGTTCAGTAGCTACTGGTACTTTGTTGGTATCACTTATTCAGGGTGTATTAGCCGCTGTGGGCTTAGCGATTTTCGGGATTGATCGAGCAGTTTTATGGGGAGCGGTTGGTGCTATCTTGGCTATGATGCCAGGCGTTGGAACACCAGTTATAATTTTTCCAGCTGTGGTCTTTTTATTCCTCACAGGATCTACATTCTCGGCTGTTGGACTTTTGATCTGGGGTATCTTGATGATAGTCGTGGTTGATAATGTTATCGGCCCACAATTAATGAGTCGAGGTAATAATCTGCATCCTTTTATAGTTTTGACGGCAGTTTTAGGTGGTATTGCTACTTTTGGTCCAATCGGTTTTATTATTGGACCGGTGATAGTCACACTCTTTATTGCTCTTCTGGAAATTTATAATCAATACATAAAAAAAGAGAGAGGTGTAAATAAATGAGCAATAGTAATCTAGGGATTGTTTTTATATTCGTTCTGGTCGTAGTAGGAGGATTATATCATCAGACTACGTCACAGGCACAAGTGCCCAAACGGGCTTTCGGGACCGAGTACAAGGGTTCGTGGTATTTAGATCTAGCTAAAATTGAAGTACTAAGTTCACAACCTGTAATAGAAATTGATCCGCCCAATTCAATTTTATTTACTGGAGATATCATGCTGGGACGTAATGTGGAGACTTTGATTAGGAGACATGGATTTGGCTATCCATTTAAGAACCTTACATTTATGCAAGATAAACCTACCTATTTGGTAGGTAACTTTGAAGCAGTCGTCCCAAAAATACATAAACAGACACCAGATTTTAATACGGTTTTCTCAGTCGATTCAGATTTTTTACCAATCCTGAAAAGTTCGGGTTTTACCCACCTCAGTCTGGCCAACAATCACACTAATGACTTCAAACAAGAAGGTTTCCTAAATACGAAAGAGGAGATGAACCGAAATGGTCTAGAGAGTTTCGGACAACCAGATGGATTTGGTACTTCATCAGTATCATTCGTTGAGGTGTCAGATGAGACGGTGGCTCTCATTGCGATTAACTTGGTAGCTAAACCACTCGACCCGCTATTGATACAAGATTTAGTCATTTGGGCAACCACACAAAGTGATTTTCAAGTAGCTTTGATCCATTGGGGAGACGAATATGTGTCGGAGAATAATAGCTTCCAAGACAAGCAGGCTCAGTTGCTAGTAGCATCCGGGGTCGATCTAATTGTCGGTCATCATCCTCATGTGGTGCAGTCAGTTAGGTTAGTAGATAATGTCCTGGTATTCTACTCACTTGGCAACTTCATTTTCGATCAATATTTTTCAAGCGCTGTACGACAAGGCTTAGTTTTGCAACTATTAAAAGAAAGTCCAGGCAGAGATCATTATCAAGTGATGCTGTATCCGGTCTCTAGTTTAGACAAACACGCCCAGCCGTCGCTTATGACTAAGGCCGATAGTCAAAGGTTCCTCAAGAGATTGAGTCAAATTAGTGAGGAAACACTCACTAATGAAATCTTGGCGGGTGTGATTGATGTCGATAGACACTTGCAAATTGAGCAATAATGCTTATTATGACCATATAATTATTATATATGTTAAGTAAATACGAACTAGTTTGGATCAGTTTCAGCATTTTGTGTATGGCTGTAGCCTTATACTTTCTAAGACTAGAAACCAACGTTTTTTCAGTAGCAGGCAACTCGTCACAACTAGCCCAAGTCAAACAAGCGGAAGTGGTAGTGGTAGACGAAAATAGTGTTAATATTAATCAAGAACGCGCAAATGTACTTATGAATGCATCAGATAGTCAAGGAAACGTTAATAAACTTGTGATTGATGATATTGTGGTCGGAACCGGTGCTGAGACAAAAGTCGGGGATACTGTCGAAGTCCACTATATAGGAACCTTACCAGACGGAACTGAGTTTGATAATTCAAACAAGAGAGGCGAATCTTTTAGTTTCACTATCGGTGAAAATCGTGTGATTCAAGGATGGGAACAAGGTGTGGTCGGGATGAAAGTGGGGGGAAAGCGTATTCTAGTTATACCACCAGATTTAGCTTACGGTGATCGTGGAATTGGTCCAATTCCACCAAAGGCCACGCTAGTCTTTGCTATAGAGTTGCTAAGTATTAAGGAATAACAAACCCAAATAATTCTAATACAAGTGCCGGTATCAAACCGGCACTTGTTGCTGTAAATTGTCGTATGAACAAACCAATTCAATTTAAAATTGAAAGAAAGGTAAAAAACACTCTAGCTAGAGCTGGTGTTATTAGTACTCCGCATGGAAATATTGAGACACCAGCTTTCGTTGTGGTTGGGACTAAGGGGACGGTAAAAGGAGTCCCCTCAGAAGACATGCATCGCTATATAGGCAACCAAGTGGCTTTAGCCAACACTTATCATCTATTTTTGCAACCAGGGGCTGAAGTGATTAAGGAAGGGGGAGGATTACATAAGTTTTCCAACTGGCAATTACCAACCATGACAGACTCAGGTGGTTTTCAGGTGTTCTCACTCGGCGCTGCTTTCGGTAAGGGTGTCACTAAGTTTGCTAAGGGTGAAGCGTTAGATGGCGAGAATCAATCTACAACCAAAGTAAATGTTTACTCTAAAGAGATGGCAACCCAACACGGGAAACTTTGTATTGTTGATGAGGACGGCGTCACCTTTACTTCACATATCGACGGTACCTTGCATCGCTTTACTGCCGAACGTTCGATTGAGATACAGCAGGCTATCGGGGCAGATATCATAGTAGCCTTTGATGAATGCACAAGTCCAACCGCAGACTACGCTTATCAAAAAGAAGCAATGGATCGTACTCATCGCTGGGCCAAGCGTAGTATTATGGCGCACAAACAAAACTATGAAGCCCTAAAACGACAGGGTCTCTACGGAGTAGTGCAAGGTGGTCGCCATACAGACTTGAGACAAGAAAGTGCACGCACTTTATCAGCAATGGACTTTGATGGTTTCGGAATTGGTGGAAGCTTCTCTAAAGAAGATTTGGGGGACTCATTAAAAGTAGTAAATGAAATTCTACCTGAAGATAAGCCAAGGCATCTATTAGGTATCGGTGAGCCGGAAGACATTGTTGAGGGTGTTTTAAAGGGTTGCGACACTTTTGATTGTGTAGCGCCAACCAGAATCGGCCGCACCGGTACAATCTATGTCATGACAGGCAAGATACTTTCTTCTAAATGTGGGACATTAACTTATCCTGAATCAATCAAAATTAATCTAAACAATCAGAAGTATATCAATGATCATTCGTCACTAGATCTTTTGTCTGAAGGTTATATAGCCAAGACTTATACCAAAGCCTATGTAGCTCATCTCTTCCGGGCTGGTGAAATGCTTGGACCACAACTAGCTTCAATCCACAATCTACATTTTATTGTGAATTTCACGAAACAAATTCGCAAGCAACTATTAACTATTTAGATAGGCCTTGCAGTTGACATGTATTATTTGTTTTCTGTTATGATTAACTATTATTAATATGAAATTTCAAATTTCCACTGAGAAGACGCCAGCCGGGGACCAACCACAAGCCATAGAGAAGTTGGTTAAAGGTGTAAGAGCTGGCCAGACCCATCAGACTCTGCTTGGTGTGACTGGTTCAGGGAAAACATTTACCGCTGCAAATGTCATAAATCAGATTCAGAAGCCAACTTTAGTAATCGCCCACAACAAAACTCTAGCTGCTCAACTAGCACAAGAGTACCGTGACTTCTTTCCAAATAATGCTGTGCATTATTTTGTTTCGTACTATGACTACTATCAGCCTGAGGCCTATATGCCCACCTCTGATACTTATATCGAGAAGGAGGCTCAGATCAATGAGGAAATCGATCGCTTACGCCACGCTTCGACCCAAGCTCTTTTGACCAGAGAAGACGTTATTATTGTGGCCTCGGTATCTTGTATCTATGGTCTGGGCGCGCCGGCTGAATACTTGAAGAAGCACATGAAAATAGTGCGGGGTCTTTCTACTACTAGGGCTGAAATGATTAGATTATTGATTGGGATGTACTTTGAGCGAACTCCGGCAGATTTGACTCCCGGTCACTTCCGAGCCGTTGGTAACACAATAGAAGTTATGCCTACAAACGAGCGGGTCATCTATCGTATCAACTTTGGCGGGAATGAAGTCAGTAGTTTGACCAAGATTGATGCCGTCACACGCGAAATAATCGAAGATCCTGATGCTTTTTTCCTTTTTCCTGCCAAACACTTCGTAACACCCGAAGAAGAAAGGAAAGTAGCTATCACCGACATCGCTCTAGAATTAGAAGAGCAACTAAAGAAATTTAAAAAAGCCGGAAAGATTTTAGAGGCGGAAAGACTTAAGCGGCGAACTAATCATGACCTGGCCCTCTTGCGAGAAGTCGGCTACTGCAATGGTATTGAAAATTATTCCAGACATTTTGACCGACGAAAAAGTGGAGAAGCACCATACACTCTGCTTTCATATTTTCCCCACAAGAAAGATGGGACACCTGACTTCCTTACCATTATCGACGAATCACATGTCACTATTCCACAAATCAACGGTATGTACGCTGGTGACCGCTCGCGCAAGGACACACTTGTTGTGCACGGTTTTCGGCTACCAAGCGCTGTAGACAATCGACCATTGAAGTTTGTCGAGTTTGAAGAGAAAGTAGGACTATGTATCTATACTTCAGCTACTCCTGGTAAATATGAGTTTTTGCACTGTTGTCCACCGGCGATTAGTTCGACACTCGCTTCAGTTGAAGTTAGTGATGGTGCACTACCTGTCACCAAAGCCCATGGTTTTGACCTAGCATTATGTGTAAAAGAAGGTGCCGTGGTAGAGCAGATAATTCGACCGACTGGTCTCATTGATCCAGAGATTGTCATCAGGCCAGTCACGAGTGTAGGAGAGTACCCTGGTCAAGTTAAGGACTTTATCGAAGAGTCCGTCAAAGTCATTAAAGGAGGTGCCAGGGTCTTGACTACAACATTAACAAAAAAAATGGCTGAGGATCTGGCTGAATACTTAGAGGAACGCGGCCTAAAGAGTAAGTATATCCATAGTGATATCGAAACTTTAGAAAGAATTGAGATATTAACTGATTTTCGTAAGGGGGTGTTTGATTGCTTGGTCGGGGTTAATCTTTTGCGTGAAGGTTTAGATCTGCCGGAAGTCGAATTGGTAGCCATCTTGGACGCTGATAAGGAAGGCTTTTTACGTAGTGAGACAGCTTTGATCCAGACAATTGGACGAGCAGCTAGAAATGTTAATGGTCGAGTGATTTTGTATGCTGACAACATGACTAAAGCCCTAGATTACGCGATCGGCGAAACGAATCGTCGTCGTGCTAAACAATTAGCCTACAATAAAGAACATGGCATCACTCCAAAGACTATCGCTAAAGAGATAAAATCAATCGCTGATCAACTGAGGACCAAGCATGATGAAACTGTCGATGAATTACTCAAGATTGATATGACTGAATTTAAACTTAGTCCAGCTAAAGTTCTAAAGGATAAAAAACAACAAATGGCCGAAGCGGTGTCCCTTTTAGATTTTGAAACAGCTGCCATTTTGCGTGATGAGATAATTTATCTAGAAAATCAACTGCCGAAAAATAAGAAAACTAAGCGAAAACGTTAATAACTAGAAAAATAGCTGGTAATTCAGGGTATAATCTTAATAATATGGAGAAGACCAAAAGAAAACCCACCACTGCTAGTAAAAAGCCTATTGTCGCTGAAATGACTAAGACGACTGTGGCAAAAAGAATCCCTGCTAAAGCTAGAGCCGTCTCTAAAGTTGTCAGTAGTTCAAAAAAGACTGTAGCCAAAACAACCAAATCGACGAAGACTATCCCGGTTACTGAGCGAAAGGGGACCATAAAGACTAAAGTCCAACCAGATAATGAGCCTCTTAATAAGTTCCTTGTATCTAAACTGAAGGTGGATGAAAGGACTGATCCCGAAACCATTACTCTAGTAACTGGTACGATTAGTTTAAGATTAAAAGAGAAGACCGAAGCATACCGGCGATGGTTTTTTTATGCCCCACAAAGTCCACTTAAAAAAGTAACCTTAACTTTCGCTTACGCTTTTTTGCTTTTCGGTACCCTAGCTTCATCCTTTTTCATGGTACCATCCGATTTGCAACATCGTTTGCTGGGTCAGACTATCTGCGCTCTAGATAATTGTTTAAGCACAACAAGTAACCATGCCTCGACTACGACTCTGTTACTTCCTAACGTGCAGTTTACCAATTCACCTAGTTATCATGAAGTTAAGCCTATCGAATTTACTGTAAGTGTCAGTAATATACTGGAACAAACTGGTAAGTTATATTCTGTTGATACAGGACATGCCGTTAGTTTGTCTAGCGGAAAAAGAACGGAAGATGGTAAGGTCACCTTCACCACCTCAGCTGATTCACTTCGACCTGGTACTTATAGATTCTCTGTTTATGTTCTTGGTATGGATAGTAAGACCAGGAGTGAGTTCACCGGCCCAAGTCTAGTTGTGCCCTCAGCAAGAGAAGTTATA
>JACCDV010925056.1_pt1 | contig 24147 bp, 18 predicted proteins | sample 7446131 | NCBI WGS metagenome assembly JACCDV01 (sample SAMN15323448, study PRJNA562643) | freshwater metagenome | isolation source: river surface water | place: USA:Blue River Watershed | collected 2017-08-17
AACTCCATTGGTCCAATTGTCTCTACAATGGCAGTTATTATACTTTTTACCATAATAGGTTCACTGGATGTTAGTGTATTCGACCACGTCAAGCCTTGGCTTTTCACAACCCACATGGCCTCTTGGCGTTCTTTTTTCAGTGACCCCGTGCCTTGGTCTGCGATCTGGGAGTCAGTCTGGATTTTATTGGCCCACAACATCTTATTTGTAGCAATTGCTATTTTCAAATTCAAACGCAAAGACATCACCTCATGAAGCCTTTCTTATTCTTTTTTGTCCTAATTAGTACGCAATTTGCTCTTGCGCAAGACCCCAACGAACTTGTAAAAGCAGTGCGCCTTAAGCTTGAAAAAGTCCAGGACTACTCTGCCGACATCCATATCAAAGCACAAGTGCCCATGATCAAAATAGATGAAGTCGATGCGAAGGTATTTTATAAGGTGCCCAATAAAATGAAAGTGGAGTCGAAGGGCATCGCTATCTTGCCTAAACAAGGCTTAGGTGAGCTCAATAACTTCTTGACCAACGAGAAGGCCTACACTTGCGCCCTGAACGGCACCAAAATGCTTGGAGATATCAAAACGTCAGTGGTTTCGGTATTGCCTTTGACAGAAAACTCAGATGTTGTGCTTGTCAAGCTATGGATAGATCCATTAAAAGATTTGATCCTTAAGTCGCAAATTACCAGCAAGACCAATGGTACTTTAGATATCAACTATTTTTATGGCGACCAAGCCAAATATGGTTTGCCTTATAAAATGGTTTTTACAATCGATGTAAAAAAGTTCAAGTTGCCTAAAAGCGTTGCTGCAGACCTCCATCAAAACAAAAAGAAAGCGAAGTCAGAAGATGGTCCTCAAACTGGCACAATTGTGCTGCAAATGAGTAATTACAAAGTCAATCAGGGCATCCCGGATGCGAAATTCAAAAATTAGTTAGCCCTCTACTCTTAGTAAATTACCTCTATTAGCGAAGTGTCAAAAGCGGGAGTGTAGGTAGCTTCCTGACCGCTGTTTGGCGTATTGAGTTCCCAATAAAAGATAGAATAGTTGGTATTGCCATTATTCAGGCAATAAAAAGTGGTATCAAGTGCACCATAAAAATCTTGTGCAGTAATGGGGCAACAACTCAAACAAGCTGCTAAACCGTCTTGCTTGATATACCTAAAATGATCCACTAGTGAAGGATTCAGGTTTTTGAAGTGTATTTTAGCCCAAGACTTTGCGTTTGTTGAAAGGTTAAAAATATTGGGGTCTGTGATACTCAATGAGGAGTAGTAAATGCTTTCTTCTATCGGAAAATATAAATCCTTGTTCACACGTAAAATATAGCGCTCCATTTTTTCTCGAGGTACAACAAACTCATAAGCGCCGTTGGAAGAAAGCACAACACTTTTCACATAAAGCTCGTCGGAGGTACCGATCGGAACCTTGTAAAGAGCAGCGGTTGCGCCCTCAAGTCCTTGGCTAAATGTATTGTCTGTAACGGTTCCTTTGATCAGGAACTCACCAGTTCCTTTTTCGCAACCAATAAGCATGTAACTAAGGCACAAGAAGGTAAACAAAAGGCAAAGCAGGGATGTTAATCGTTCCATTGAGCAATAAAATGTTGTTTTTCTGACGGAACAAAAAGGTAATCGCCACCAAAGTGTTTATCAGTTTCTATTTTGCAAACCAAGCCATCGAGGCCGCAACGCACATAATTTAAGGCACTAAAAAAGTGAAATAAGTTTTGCTCGTTTTTGGGATCAATTTCGAGCTGAACGATCGGGCGTTTTTCTTGTAAAACAGCACCAAGTAATTGAAAAACCTCCCATTCATGGCCTTCGATGTCACATTTCATGTAGTCGATGCGCTCAAAAGTGCGGAAGAAATCAGAGGTATTGACCATTTGGACTTCTTGGGTGCGTTCTGCAGTAGTTTTTTCTTCTGGGCGCATGATATGTGGCAAACCTGTGCGCATCATGCCATTGGTTTGGGGCAGTACCATTGTGATGCTTCCCGCTTCTTTACCCAGTGCCACATTGTGTAGTTCTACGTTTTCGCGCTTGCCAATAAAATGAGTTAGTACGGCATGAAACTGCGGTAGAGGCTCGATGGCAATAAGTTTGCCCTCTTTGGCTAGTTTGGCGAAGTTTTTAGCAAAATACCCAAGGTTGGCCCCGATGTCGATCACGACAAACTTTGGTTGTATGATGCGCTTGATGAAATAATGAAACTTAAAGGCTTCCTTATTTTTGAGCAGACCTAAATTATAAAGCAGGTAGAAGAACCGATGCAAGGTAAATAAGTAGGCCCTTTCGGGTAATATCATATAAAGCAATTTCTTCATGCCGATTCTTTGACTCAAAAGTACAATTATTTCTATTTTTAGCGAATGAAAATTACCGTGTTCCTTGCTTTTGTACTTTGTCTTGGCACAAAGGGCCTCGCGCAGCTCCAACTTGATCAAATCATGAAAGGCCCAGGTTTTGTGGGCGTCTTGCCTGAGGCCCCAGAGTGGTCTGTTGACGGTAAGCTTGTCTATTATTGGAAAAAGCACCCAGACTCCTTACAAAAAACATACTATTGCCATGACCTCAGTCAAAAACAAACGAAATTATTGAGCAAGAATGCATGGCAAAACCGTTGGGTTTGGACACCCGGTGCTGGGCAACTCAATTACATTCGACTTCACGACGAAAAATTACAATGTTTAGATACCCAAACGCATCAAGTAAAGTCCTATTCCTTGTTTACCAATTCGATTTGGAATTTACAAGTTCAAAACAACGCCCAAACTATAGTTTTTCAGCAAGGTCAGGGTTTGTTTGTATTTGACCTTCAAAATGGGCTTGCCAAGCAACTTATGAGCTATCAAAAAGCGCCAGCTCCAAAAGAAAAGGGGACTGCCTTTTCGGAGGCCGAACTTGAATTCTTTGAAAGTATTCGCAAGCAAGAATTACAAAGCACTAACTTCGATTTACCTAGAGTTAAATTCATTTCATTTGAACAGCAAGGTGCCCTGCAAGTTGACCCAACGGCTCGTTTTGTGCTCCTCAAAGAAGAACAACAGCCTGAAGAAAAAGCAACTGAAGTGCCTCATTTTATATCGGCTGATGCGCATGTTTACAATGAAAAAGCGCGTTCAAAAGTGCTAAATGAAGAACCAGCCCAGCGCCTGTTTTTACATAATTTAAGTTCGGACTCTTTGGTAGAACTCGATTTTTCTGGGCTCACCCAAATGAATGCCGATGACCGTGCACTCATTATTCATCCGGCTATTTTTGCGAAAACGAAGCCCTTAGCTTTATTTGACATCCGCAGCGCCGATAACAAAGACCGCTGGATCGTTTGTTTGGATCTTGAAACAAGCCTAATTAAAGAATTGGAGCACCAACACGACAGCGCCTGGATAGGCGGGCCCGGGATTTCTTCTTGGAACTTTGAAACGGGCACGCTCGGTTGGCTTCGAGATGCGCAAACCATATATTTTCAGTCAGAAGCATCAGGTTTTTCACACTTGTATACCTTGGATCTACAAACCAAAACCAAGATAGCACTCACAAGCGGCAACTTTGAAGTCCATCAAGTGCTTTTGTCTAAGGATAGCAATTCTTTTTACCTAACCACCAATTTGTCTCATCCTGGGGTGCGTAGTTTTCATAAGTTGGATCTCAAAAAGCTAGAGCTTAAACCAATACTTTCAGAACAAGGCGCCTACGAAGTGCAACTTTCACCAGATGAAAAGCAACTGGTTTACCGTTTCAGCACCAGTATCCAACCTTGGGAAATCTTTACTTGTTCACTCAAAAATCCGAAAGACCAAGTTCAATTGACCACTTCAACTACAGAAGTATTCAGGACCTATCCGTGGCAAAAGCCCGAAATTTTAAGCTTTACCGGTTCTGACGGCGTTGCTGTTTACGCGCGCATGTACACCCCCAAGGCACAAAACAAAAATGGCGCAGCAGTATTGTTTGTGCATGGTGCCGGTTACTTACAAAATGCGCATCATTACTGGAGTTATTACCAGCGAGAGTTTATGTTTCACCAAATGCTCATCGACAAAGGCTACACGGTACTGGATGTCGATTACCGCGCAAGCGAGGGCTATGGCCGCAACTACCGAACAGCCATTTACCGCCACATGGGTGGTCGAGATTTACAAGATTTTGTGGATGCCAAACATTTTTTGGTCTCACAACATGGCATAGACAGCAATAGAGTAGGGATTTATGGTGGTTCTTATGGTGGTTTCATTACTTTAATGGGGCTTTTTACCGAACCAGGTACTTTCGCTTGTGGTGCAGCCCTGCGCTCAGTTACCGATTGGGCGCATTACAACCACGAATACACTACAAATATTTTGAACACGCCTGCTGCAGATCCAGAAGCTTACCGTCAAAGTTCTCCAATTTACTTTGCTGAGGGCCTTCAAGATCCGCTTTTGATCTTGCACGGAATGATAGACGACAACGTACAGTTTCAGGACGTCGTGCGCCTCAATCAGCGCCTTATTGAACTCGGCAAAAAAGATTGGTGGATGGCTTTGTATCCAGTAGAACGCCATGGCTTTGAGTACACTTCTTCTTGGACCGACGAATACCGACGTATTTTCGAATTATTTGAAACTTATTTAAAGTAAAAATGGCGCTACGCACTCAATTCCTTTCTGAAAAAAAACAAATGTTAGCACATCTAGATGTGCTTCAAGAACTCTATCCGAGCCTTACAGCTGAGCAATATGCCACAGAACTAGATTTGATGTTGCCACACAACTATAGTCAGTTAGCGGTTTACGATGATGAAATTTGCATTGCGATATGCGGTGTTTGGATAGGTAACAAACTTTGGGTGGGCAAGTATTTAGAACTTGATAACATTGTAGTTTGTGCCCGACACCGCAGCCAAGGAGTAGGGGATTTGATCTTTCAAACTCTGGAGCAAAAAGCAAAAGAGGAAAACTGCAATATGCTCGCGTTGGATTCTTATACGAGTAATTTCAAAGCGCATAAATTCTTTTACAACCAAGGGTATAGCCCCAAGGGTTTTCACTTCATAAAGTTGTTAAACGAAAAAGCAGTGCGTTAAACACTGCTTTTTTTTGTAATTGTATTTCAAGCGGAATTTGTTGAATTCCTCCTAATATAAAGGATTATAGGTTTCAATGACCCTTTGCTGCTAAATAACGCTCTGCGTCTAATGCAGCCATACAACCGGTTCCCGCAGCGGTAATTGCTTGGCGATACGTTTTGTCGGCGGCGTCGCCAGCAACGAACACCCCAGCAACATTTGTTTTGCTCGTTCCTGGTTGGGCATACTTGATGTAGCCTGTTTCGTCGAGGTCGATGTAGTCTTGGAAAACAGCGGTATTGGGTTGGTGACCAATAGCCACAAAGAAACCAGTACAAGGGATTTCGCTTTCTTGGTTGTTGCTGCGGTCAATGGCACGCACACCAGTTACCAGCTGGCCATCACCCAATACCTCTAGAGTTTCGGTATTAAAGCGAATTTCGATGTTAGGAGTTTTTTTAACGCGGTCAGCCATGATTTTTGAAGCGCGGAATTCGTCGCGGCGCACTAACATGGTTACTTTTGTACAAAGCTTGGAGAGGTAGTGTGCTTCCTCGCAAGCGGAGTCGCCAGCGCCAACAATGACTACTTCTTGGTTTCTGTAGAAAAATCCGTCGCAAACTGCACAAGCAGAAACCCCGCCACCTAATTTAAGGTAGTGTTGCTCGCTGTCAAGGCCTAAATATTTGGCAGAAGCACCAGTTGATATGATAATGGTGTCAGCATGGATTTCATGGCCATCTTCGGTCCAGCATTTGTGAACGCTGCCAGAGAAATCGACTTTGGTGATGAAACCGCTGCGCACGTCGGTTTCAAAACGCTTGGCTTGAGCTTCTAGTTGTAGCATCATGTCGGGGCCTGTTATGCCGTCCGGATAACCTGGAAAATTTTCAACTTCGTTGGTGGTGGTAAGTTGCCCACCAGGTTGCATACCCTGATACATAACGGGTTTCATGTCGGCTCTAGCGGCATAAATGGCAGCAGTGTAGCCCGCTGGGCCGGATCCGATAATTAGACAAGAAATGCGTTCAATTTGACTCATGATGATAGTTTTGAGCAAAAATAATGCTTTGTTCCGGCTTAAAATGTAACATGTGGTACATTGTTTTGAACGTTTTCTCCACAAAGTAACTTTTCAACAAGATTTCCGTTGGCAAGAAATAAAATGTATTTTCGTTTCCTCAAACAAAAAAACTCATGACAAAAAACTTTATTTTATGTTCCTTCGTGGGCCTATCTTTGGTTTCGTTTGCTCAAAAAAGCGAGACAGAAGGTCCTGAAAACCTCAATTGGTACCTCAAAGATCCGAAAGCCGACGGCATTTACGGCACAGGTGCAACCAAAGCATACGAAATGCTCAATGCTGCGGGTAAAAAATCTACAACCGTAATTGTTGCAGTTATTGACTCTGGCGTTGAAACCGATCATCCAGATTTAAAAAATGTCATTTGGGTCAACGAAGACGAAATTCCTAACAACGGTATCGACGACGACAAAAATGGCTACATCGACGACGTCAATGGTTGGTCATTTTTAGGCGGAGCAACCGAAGACATCGGTCAAGAAGCTTTAGAGCTTGCGCGCATGTACCGCACAGAAACAGCTTATTTCAAAGGTAAAAAAGCCGAAGACATTCCGAGTTCAGAACTCGCTCGTTTTGCAACCTATGAAAAAATCAAAATTGCCTTTGAAAAAGACATCGAAGAAAAAGAAAGTTCACTTAAAAACGTGCGCATGTTGGCAGAATACATGCAGCGCGTAGAGCAACAATCTGGCACTTCTTTTTCGAAAGAGACAAATGCTGCATTTGTTCCTGCAACTGAAACAGACAAACGCATTCAAAACCGCATGAAATCCATCTTACTGATGATTCCTGCAGATCAACTCAATACAGAAATTGAAGGAGCGCTCAAGTCTATGCAAGGTTCACTCGATATGTCCATGCGCGACGCTGATTCTATCCGTACTTCAATTGTAGGCGACAATCCGAACGACCTTACGAGCAAAATTTACGGTTGCAACCGCTACGAAGGCCCTGATGCTATGCACGGCACACACGTTTCAGGTATAATTGCTGCTTCAAGAGGCAACGGAATGGGCATCGATGGTGTTGCAGACAACGTTCGTATTATGGTACTTCGTGCAGTTCCAGACGGAGACGAGCGCGACAAAGACGTTGCTAATGCCATTATTTACGCTGTAGACAACGGTGCAAAAGTTATCAATATGTCTTTTGGTAAATACTGGACACCAAACAAAGACTACGTAGACGCAGCAATCGAATACGCTCGCAGCAAGGATGTACTACTTGTACATGCCGCAGGTAACGACGCCAAAAACAAAGATGTAGAAGATTCTTACCCAACGCGTATTTTGAACAACAAAACAATTGCTCCTAACTGGATCGAAGTAGGCGCAAGCAGCAGTTCAAAAAGCGGTAAGCAAATCATTGCCAATTTCTCTAACTACGGAGCAACAACCGTAGACTTCTTCGCTCCAGGCGTTGATATCTATTCTACTGTCCCGGACTACAACTACGAAAACGCGAGCGGTACTTCAATGGCCTGCCCAGCAACGGCCGGAGTAGCTGCCTTGATCAGAAGTTATTTCCCTGAATTAACTGCTGCGCAAGTACGCGAAGTACTAATGGCTACTACAGCAACTTACAAAAAGTCAGTGGTGGCGCCGAATGGTGAAAAAGCCAAAATGAAAGACCTCTGCATTACAGGTGGTTTTGTGAACGCTGCTAACGCGGTTGCATATTTGCTTGAGAAAAAATAAGCCCTGCTTTTTACCGATTTATAGTAAGCCACATGAGTTTCATGTGGCTTTCTTTTTAACTTTGTTCAAACGTTTTTTCGTATGAATTTTAACCCTTGGTTACTTGCCATTTTTGTAGTCGTAATTTTCACGATGCTACTCATCGATTTAGGTGTGGTCAATAAGAAATCGCACCAAATCTCCAACAAAGAAGCGTTGCGTTGGACCCTCATCTGGATCGGTTTATCCATGGGTTTCAGTGCACTCATTTGGTTTCAGATGGGCTTTGGTAAGTTTGCTGAATATCAATCTGCTTATTGGATAGAAGAAGCACTCTCCGTAGATAACATGTTTGTTTTTATTCTTGTATTCAAGTTTTTCAAACTCGAAGGCAAGTTACAGCACCGTGTATTGTTTTGGGGCATCATCGGTGCCTTAGTATTCAGAGGTATTTTTATATTCTCCGGTATTGGCCTCATTAAACTCACGTATTTACCTGCTTTTGAGTTGTTTGGCTATCAGTTTAGCCTAGATCAAGGCGCGCATGCCCAACCTGGATTCTTCTTCAGGCCCAATCTTATTCTCACCATATTTGGCGCATTCTTGGTCTATGCCGGAATCAAATCACTCACCGATTCCGAAGACGACGACAAAAAGGATTTCAACAAAAGTTTAGGCGCGCGTTTGCTCAGAAAGGTGTTTCCCGTGACCAAAAACTACCACGAAGATCACTTTTTTATCAAGCGTGGAACCAAACGCATTGCCACTAAGTTGTTTTTAGTGTTAATGGTCATTGAAACGACCGACCTTATTTTTGCAATAGATTCCATACCGGCCATTTTTGCCATTGCGCCAAATGACCCGCTTATTTTGTACACCTCTAATATTTTTGCGGTGCTCGGCTTGCGTTCCATGTATTTCTTATTAGCCAATTCCATCCATATGTTTTCCAAACTCAAATATGGCCTCGCTTTCATTTTAAGTTTTATTGGGCTAAAAATGCTCATCGCACCTTTTTATCATGTAGAGGCAAGTATTTCCTTACTTATTGTTTTAGGCGCATTAGTGCTTGCAGTAGTCGCTTCGCTCATCTGGAAAGAAGAAGCCTCACAAGTTCAATAAATCAAGGAGTTTATTAGATAATAAACGACGCGCCTTCTTCGCTCATGCTTACGCCTGCGCGCAGTTTAGCAAATAATTCGCGGCCAAATTGAAACTGGCTATTGTCTTTTTGGATAGCGGTTCGATGTGAAACCACTGTGGCGTTCAATACTTCAATCACGCCATTCTCGCTATCTAGTCTGATCAAATCACCTGTTTGGATTTTGCTGATCAGCCCACCTTCGTAGGCCTCAGGTGTGAGGTGTATGGCCGCTGGTACTTTTCCGGAGGCTCCAGACATGCGACCATCGGTAACCAAACCAACTTTAAATCCTTTTTTCTGAAGGATTGTGAGTGTAGGGGTGAGGCTGTGCAGTTCAGGCATGCCGTTGAATTTTGGACCTTGAAAAGGTACAACAGCAATAAAGTCTTTGTCGAGTTCGCCGCGTTTAAACGCAGCAATGAGGTCGGCTTGTTCGTAAAATACAATGGCCGGTGCTTCTACAATGCGGTGTTCTGGCGCAACGGCAGCTGTTTTGATCACAGCACGGCCTAAATTACCTTTCAAGAGTTTGATGCCGCCGTCTGTGGTGAAAGGTTCACTTGCTGGCCTGATGATAGAAAGGTTCAAGGATTGCGCAGCACCTTCTTGCCAAACAAGCTTGCCATCTTGGATTTTAGGTTCTTGTGTGTAGGCTCGCATCCCTTTGCCAATGATGGTCTGAACGTCTTCGTGTAGTAAGTTGTTGTCGAGGAGCGTTCTGATGACAAAGCCCATTCCGCCAGCAGCATGGAAGTGATTGACGTCAGCAGCGCCGTTTGGATACATGCGCGTAATGAGTGGCACAATTGCCGAAAGATCTGACATGTCGTCCCAGTTGATGAGTATGCCTGCGGCGCGCGCAATGGCAATGAGGTGAATGGTGTGATTAGTTGAGCCACCTGTAGCGAGCAGTCCTATAATACCGTTCACTACAGTTTTTTCATCAAAGAGATAGGCAAGGCTTCTTTCTTTACCCAAACGTGCATTTTGAGTAGCCACTTTAACGGCTTCTTTATTGAGGAGGTCGCGGAGTTGTGTGTTTGGATTGACAAAACTAGAACCAGGTAAATGCAAGCCCATGATTTCCATGAGCATTTGATTGCTATTTGCGGTACCGTAAAAAGTACAGGTTCCGGGAGAATGGTAAGAGTCGGACTCTCCTTTAAGTAATTCTGCGCGGCCAATTTTGCCTTCTGCAAAGGCCTGTCGAATCTGGGATTTTTCTTCATTGCTGATACCGCTTGGCATGGGGCCGCCCGGCATAAAAACCGCTGGTAAGTGGCCAAAACGCAAGGCGCTCATGAGTAAGCCGGGTACAATTTTGTCACAGATTCCAAGGTAAAGCGCGGCGTCGAACATATTGTGCGTAAGCCCTATTGCAGATGACAACGCAATGACATCACGGCTATATAGTGATAGTTCCATACCTGGTTGCCCTTGCGTAACGCCGTCACACATGGCTGGAACACCACCTGCAACTTGCGCTACTGCGCCAAATTCGTTGGCGTATTGCTTGATTGCTTTGGGGTAATCTTCATAAACTTGATGCGCCGAAAGCATGTCGTTGTAAGCAGTAATGATCCCTAAATTCGGGACGATATCAGCAGCAAGAGCGTCTTTGTCGTGTTGGTTACACGCTGCAAAGCCGTGCGCTAAATTGCCACAATTGAGGGTGCTTCTGTGTACACCAGTTAAAAAGGCGGCGTCAATTTGTTTCAAATAAGCTTTGCGTGTGGTGCTGCTTCTTTTGACGATGCGGTCAGTAATTTCGGCAATTGTTGGATGAATCATGATGCAGAGGTGTAAAAAGTATGGGTCAAAGCCTTTTTAAAGGCCGCAATTGGGAGCTGTTGCTGGTCGCTGTCATCAAAAATCGCTTTTTTCTGAGGACCAGTAATCATGAGATACAAATGTTTTGCCCGACGTAAAACCGGTCCATTGAAGGTGATGCGCAAGTTGGGTTCTGCGGGTGCATTGGTATTCGAAAGCAAGGAGTTTTGATTGGTATTGGCATTTAGAGACGCAGCATCATTTGGGAAAATAGAAGCAGTGTGTCCGTCGGGGCCCATACCGAGTAAGCAGATGTCGGGGTCCGTAAATATACGGTAGGCCATCTCAATTTCTTTTAAATTTTGGTCGTAATCGGAAGCTGTCAAGACCATAGGATAAATAGCTACATTTTTGGCTGCATTTTGCCCTAGAGTTTCTCGTAACAATTTGTAGTTGGAAAAAGGGCTGTCTGCCGGAACAAAGCGCTCGTCTACGAGTCCTACATGAACTTTACTCCAGTCGAGGTTTTCTTGAGATAACAAGCGATAAACACCACTAGGTGTTGAGCCACCTGAGAGCAAAAGTGTTGCCGATCCTTTATGTTCAATTGAAAGTCGTAGATCTTGGGCAATCTGTTGACACAAAGCGACTTCTAGCTCGATTTTTGAAGCAAATTCGATCATTCTCTCCAGGTTTTAGTGACCCAAGATTCATTTTCGTCAAGGATGTCGTCACCCGGGCCCCATGTGCCTGCTTCGTAAAGTACATTTGGCATTCCGGAGCTTTTCCAGCTACTTGTTACAGATTCTATCCAGGTCCAGGCAGCTTGTAGTTCGTCCTGACGCATGAAAAGTGTTTGGTTACCGCGAATGACGTCTACAATAAGACGCTCGTAGGCTTCTGGGAAGCGCTCTTTAAAGGAGTCGTTGTAGTCTAGCTTTAGTGCAATTGGTTTATAGCGGTAACCGCCCGGACCAGGTATTTTGGTCATTTGGATCAGTTCAATGCGCTCTTCGGGTTGCAAGCGAATAATGAGTTTGTTGTTGTTGAGTTTTTCTTTTGAAGGAAAAATATTGTGCTTTACTTCTCTAAAGTTGATGACAATTTCGGAGTAGCGTTTGATCATGCGCTTTCCGGTACGGAGCATGAACGGAACGCCCTTCCAACGCCAGTTGTCGACGTAGGTTTTGATCGCAACAAAAGTTTCGGTTTTGGACTCGTATTTTTCGATGTCCTCAAGGTAGCTATTGACCTGCACGCCGTTTGAAATCCCTCTTGTGTATTGGCCTTTAACGGTGTCGTGCTCAACAGTTTTTTTGTTGAGTGGGCGCAAAGCCTTGAGTACCTTGAGTTTTTCATTGCGTACTTCGTCGGCATCTAAAGCAACCGGAGGCTCCATTGCCACCAAACACAAGAGTTGTAAAAGGTGGTTTTGAACCATATCGAGTAGGGCTCCAGATTGGTCATAATAGGATGCTCGCTTTTCAACCCCCAGGCTTTCAGCTACCGTAATTTGTACGCTTTCAATGTTTTCTGCATTCCAAGCGCGTTCAAAAAGGTTGTTGGCAAAGCGCAAGACCATAAGGTTCTGAACGGTTTCTTTGCCCAAATAGTGGTCAATGCGGTAAATTTGATGCTCTTCGAAAGCTTGGGTAATTTCGGCGTTAATGGCGTTCGAAGAGGTCAAGGAATGACCAAGTGGTTTCTCGAGGACCACTTTACTGCTTTTGTTCACCAAACCACATGCTTTGAGGGTTTGGGTGATTGGACCAAAAGCGGAAGATGGGGTAGAGTAGTAGTAAATGTTTTGTCTTTCAGGATATTGTTGAAGGTAGTACTTCAATTCGGCATAAGCTTCAGGGTGCGCATCTACAACTTTGATCAAGACCAATTTCTGAAGGAATTTCTCAATTTCTTCTTTGCTATATTTATGGTGATCACTTCCTTCAAGAAAAGGAATAAGACGGTCATGAAAGGCCTTTGTATCTGGATCTTTACGGGTGATGGCTATGACGTTGTACGGAATATTGATTTGGCCGTCTAAATCACGGTGAAATATTGCGGGTAATATTTTGCGAATGGAGAGGTCTCCGTCGCCACCAAATACGACAATATTAAAAGGCTGGAATCGTTCTTGGTGGGTGTTGTTTTTCGTTTGGGCTTTCATGCCAATTCAGTTTAGTATGTGTCAAATTTACACTAAGTGGAAATAAAAAGCAATTAAAATATTTAAATTTAGCAACCTATCTTTGTTTATAACGTTTTGATGCCAATGAGAGTTTATTTATTATCCTTTTTTCTTGTTTTATCGTTCTTTCTGAATGTTTTACAAGCTCAAACCTATGTTTTTGGACAGCTAACAGGGTCTCCTGTAATGAATACGGCAGGTTGGAACCTCAATGGTAATGCTGCAATTGGCGACACACCAGGTGATGTAGATAATTTCTCAAATGAACTGATACTCACCAATGCATTGAATAACCAATCCGGAGGGATTTTTTATAATACCCCGCTCAATTTAACGATTTGCCAAAAATGGACCGTTGAATTTGATTACCGCATCTGGGGTGGAAACGCTGCGGACGGTTTGGCCTTTTGTTTTTTAAGTGTTCCACCAGCTGGTTTCGTAAGCGGAGGTGGTATCGGAATACCAGGAACAGCAAACGGCCTCAAGGTAGTCATTGATACCTACGACAATTGCAGCCAGGGAGGCACCAATCCAGAGATTCAAATTTTCAATGGAATTGGTTACAATGAATGTTTGCCTGCTACGCCTAAAATTCAGAATTCATTTGGTTCTCTAAATTATTTGCGCAATGCGAATTACCAAGCAGTAAAAATCACTTATAATAACGGGGTCATTACAGTTTTTGTCAACAACATACAACTCCTCTCTACTAACTTCGGAATCAATTATACAGGCTATATGGGGTTTACGGCCAGTACTGGTGGGCTTTACGACCAACATTCCATCCGAAATGTCATTATTTATACCGATCAAGCGCAATCAAATGCAGGTATAGACGTCACTACTTGTTCGAATAATCCTGTCACGATCGGCACTGCACCCAATCCTTTAAACATCTATTCCTGGACGCCAGCTACAGGCCTTTCTTCAACATCAGTTGCAAATCCGATTGTAACGCTTCCTAATACTACAGGCGCGCCAATTACCCAAACCTACACCGTGACCACGTCATTAGCAAGTGCACCTGGCTTGTGTCCCACTACTGATCAAATTGTGGTTACTATCCAACCTGAATACAGCGTTACCAGTACCTTGAATTCTTGTTCCGGGCAATATGTTTTCAATGGGCAGGTATTGACACAATCAGGTGTTTATAACGACACCCTGAATACTATTAATGGTTGCGACTCAATTGTTTCACTGAACCTTACAATAGGGGCAACTCCAAGTGTCAATGCCGGTCAAAATATGACACTTTGTTCATCTGAAAGTGCTACAATTGGCGCCTTTTCTCAACCGGGTTTGAATTATAGTTGGTCTCCAGCTAACGGGCTAAGTGCCACAAATATTTCCAATCCAATAGTACAACTTTCCAACGTGAATACTGGTTGGCCTATTGTTCAGACCTACACACTTACAGTCACTGACAACACGAGTCCTATGGGGTGTTCAGCCAGTGATCAAGTTGATATCACCATTTTACCCGCGTATCAGACTACAATTCAAGATACCCTTTGCAATGGAGGTCCCTTCGTGTTCAATGGCGTTAGTTATACACAGACCGGTATTTACATCGACTCTTCGCAAACCTCTGCAGGTTGTGATTCCATCACCAATATTCAAATTGCCATATCTCAAACGCCTGTTTTCAACATCAATGACACACTCATTTGCTTTGGTGATCAGATTGACGTATTGCCGCAAAGTAACTTTAGCAATGTAACATATGCTTGGCTTCCACAGAATACAGCCGTCCCAATTTTGAGTCCAAATTTATTGGTTAGCCCTTCCCAAACGATATCCTATCAAGTTACGGCTATCGATCCTTTTCTATGTAATTATTCCGACAATTTTACCATTTCAGTAGCGCCTTTGCCACTCATGAATCTAAGCGCAAATCAGATAACAATGTGTGCTTACGACACTTTGCTACTCACTGTAAGCGGTGCGTCCACCTATGCTTGGAGTGGTCCTGTGGCTTTAGGGACAGGACTCGTGAGTCAAAGCATTGTTCAGCCGCTTTCAGGAAGTTATCAGGTGGTGGGCACTACAAATAATGGTTGCCAAGACAGTACAAGTTTAAATATTACAGTTCATCCAGTACCACAATTGCAAATTACGCCAGACCAAGGTGTTTGCCCAGGTTTTGGCGCGCAAATATCAGTGAGTGGCGCAACGAACAACATTTGGACCGATCCTTCATTAAGTGGTTCTACTTTACAACTCACGCCTTCCCAAACCACAACCTATACTGTTGTTGGCGCCAATGTGTTTAATTGCCTAGATACGGCAAGTTCAACCGTAACCGTTTACCCGCAACCAAGTGCAAATTTTGAGGCCAGTCCACTTATTCTGACCAATGACAACCCAACAGTTTCATTTACGTCGTTTGCCCAAAATGCAGCCACAAGTATCTGGGATTTTGGCGACGGCACAACATCTGAAAATAGCCAAACCGATTTTTCATATACCTATCCATTTGTAGAAGACCAAACCTATACAGTAACGCTCAATGTTGAAAGTACGGAAGGCTGTACAGATCAAAGTCAAGTGCAAATACAAATCAAAGGCGGCATTATTTACTATGTACCTAATACATTTACTCCAGACGGTGATGCGCTCAATAACCTCTTTACACCTGTATTTACCTCAGGATTTGACCCACAGAGTTTCCACATGACGATTTTCAACCGTTGGGGCGAGCCTATTTTTGAATCCTTTGACCCGAAAGGCGGCTGGGACGGCAAAATAGATATTTATGCAGCTCCTGAAGGAACTTACACTTATTCAATAGATTTCAAGGCGCTCAATACAGATGAAATGATCCGTGTCACGGGTCACGTCTTGCTTATAAGGTAATTCTTCGTCGTTTTTAGAACGTGTTTCCTTTGATTGCTTATCTTTGAATTGAAAGAAATTATAAGTATTTTCTAATGTCAAAGAATAGTAAACGCGCTTTCCTTCAAGTATTTTCAGTATTGTTCTTGCTCGTGTTTAGTTCAAGACTTAACGCGCAATCTATCGGTGGCATTGTCAATACCTATACTGCGGTCACGAATATAACTCCCAATAGCGTAACGGTGAGCAGTGCAGCGGGTTTTTCAGTAGGAGACCGCGTATTATTGATCCAAATGAAGGGCGCCACCATCAACCAAACCAATACAGCAAGTTTTGGGCAAATAGTTGCCTTGGGTTCAGCTGGCAACTTTGAATTCACCAATATTGCTTCTATAGCAGCAAACACCATCACGTTTGTAAGCAATCTTTGCAAGCCTTTTTCGGTTGCTGGCAAATTGCAACTCATCCGTGTTCCTGTATACAATCAGGCAACCATTAATGCAGTGGTTACATCAAGCCCTTGGAATGGTACAACCGGAGGAGTAGTTGCAATTGAAGCTACCACAAGTCTTACTTTCAATAATGTCATTGACGTCAGCGGCAAAGGTTTTGTTGGCGGCGCCGTGACCACCGGATTTTTTGGCTGTAACGACCCGAATTTTGCGAGTTCTGGCGCTAATGCTGGTAAAAAAGGGGAAGGTATTGCACTTGCGCCGCTCAATTTAGACGGCAACCGAGCTCCACTTGCCAATGGCGGTGGTGGGGCTAATTCTGGCAACCCAGGTGCAGGCGGTGGTTCAAACGGTGGTACTGGCGGCCGTGGCGGTAATCAGTTTTCTGGATCTTGCCCTGTAAATACTGCATTTGGCATGGGTGGTTACCCACTCAATTACACAACCTTTAGGGCTTACCTTGGCGGGGGTGGTGGCGGCGGCTACAAAGACAACGGTCTCAACGCTACACCAGGTTCAAATGGCGGCGGCATTGTGTTTATCATTACGCCAACCGTTATCGGCAACAACCAGCAAATTATTGCAAGTGGAGCTAATGTATTAGGCAATACAGACTCTGAAGGCGCAGGTGGAGGTGGAGCAGGTGGTTGTGTGTACTTGCTTGCTCAAAATGTCAGTAGCAATTTAAACGTAAATGTAAGCGGCGGCAACGGCGGCAATATTTTCAGTACCCTGTGGTCTTCTGCTTGCCATGGGCCCGGTGGCGGTGGTGGCGGTGGCGCCATTGTTTTTCAGCAAGCCGCTACACCAAGCAATGTGTCGCCCATTTTAAATGGAGGCAATCCTGGTTCTATTTTACATACGGGTCCTGCTTGTGCGGGTTCGAGTTTTGGAGCGCAGGCAGGTGCTCCGGGTATTCTAGTTTATAACTATGCGCCTCCAGCACCAGGATCACCACCTAATTTAGGACCAGACACCTTGATCTGCGCTGGTACAGCACTTACCTTGCAGCCAGATTCCACTTACAACAGTTATACCTGGAGCAACGGTGCAAGCACTTCTAGCATTACCATCAACACAGCTGGTACTTATTGGCTAGACGTGCCTAGCGGTTGCGGTTTGGCAAGAGATTCCATTGTAGTGACCGTTCAGCAAGCTTCCTTAAATCTTGGGCCAGATGTATTTCATTGTCTTGGCGATTCTTCTTTTTTACAAGCTACAGGTTCTACAGGTTCTTATTTATGGTCAAACGGAGCCACTTCTGCTGCTATTTATGCTCAAAATGCCGGAACTTACGTCTTGAATGTCATCGACAATTTAGGTTGCAGTGCGCAAGATGTTATTGACGTATCGGTGCTTCAACCTGACACCACAACGAGTAACCTCAGTTTGTGTGTGGGCTCTAGTTTTTCATTTTATGGCCAGACCATTACCTCAGCCGGAACCTATCAAACCACCTTAAGTAATCAATTGGGCTGCGATTCATTGGTTTATTTGAATGTGGCTATGGAAGCTGATACAAGTTATGTTTCCATGACTATTTGTTCCAATTCCCTTCTGGTATTTAATGGTTTAAATATCAGTAATCCCGGAGTTTATACCGTTCATTTGAACAATCAAAACGGCTGCGACTCTATGGTTGTTTTGACCCTATCAGAGTGGGCCTTGCCAGTTGTAGCTGTTGCAGATACATTAGTTTGCGCGGGCACTTGTGTAGATATTATCCCTACTGGAGCTCTAGATTATTTTTGGAATACACCTCAAAATTTGAACGGTAGTATAACTGTTTGTCCGAATCAGACGACTTCATATCTAGTAACAGGCACTGATGCGAATGGCTGTGAATCTTTGCCTGTGCAAGCTACAGTTCAAATTGACCCCATTCCTGAACCTAACTTTTACATCAATCCAGATCAGGTAGAAATCGATGACCCAACAGTAACTATTTACAACGTGACGGCTGGCAATTTGAATCATCTTTGGTATGTGAATGGAACCATTTTTGAAAATGCAAACAGTAGTTTTAGCTACCAACTTCCTTTCCAAGAAGGTACCTACACAATCCAGTTAGTGAGTTCTACCGATTTAGGTTGCACAGATTCCTTAGCGCTCACAGCTACAGTAATGAATAACATTGCAGTGTATATTCCAAATTCATTTACACCTGACGCCAATGAATTCAATACCGTTTTCTTCCCGGTATTCTCAACAGGTTTTATTCCAAAAGGATATCAATTCACTATTTTTAACCGTTGGGGTGAAGAGATTTTCTTCAGCAATGACCATACTGCATTTTGGGATGGTGCCATGGCCGACGGCACAGATTGCCCAGATGGCATTTATAACTACCTAATTGAATACCAAGAAATCAACAAAGGTGAGGTGCAGCGCATCCTTGGTTTTGTGCATTTATTGAGATAAAAAAAAGCCCCGCATATGCGAGGCTTTTCAATTGGGTGTCGATCAAAATAAAAGATCAATATTCATCTTCATTGAAGAGAAAATCTTCTCTTGAAGGGTAGTCAGGCCAAATTTCTTCGATGCTTTCGTACATATCGCCTTCGTCTTCGAGATCTTGTAGGTTTTCTACAACTTCGAGCGGAGCGCCAGTGCGGATCGCAAAATCGATGAGTTCTTCTTTAGTGGCAGGCCACGGTGCGTCTTCAAGGTAGGAGGCAAGTTCCAGTGTCCAGTACATGTGTCAGTTATTTAGGTTTAATTTTTGGCAAAAGTAATTTTTATTTCCAAAATTCCAAGTGCCAATCAAAAAAACTCGTAAAAATTTAATGTCGGGGCGTCCAGGTATGTTCTTTTGTATCGTTGTCAAGGCTTATTTTTCTAGCTAATACAAATAGGTAATCGCTGAGCCGGTTGAGGTAAGTGAGTACCAATGCTTCCACGCCTTCGAGCTCGTCTAAACTTACGGCCATGCGTTCCGCTCTTCTGCAAATGCAACGCGCTACATGTGTGTGTGCACTAATGGGGTGTCCGCCAGGTAAAATAAATGCAGTTAAGGCTGGTAGGGCTTCATCCATTACGTCCATCCAGTGCTCTAGTTTTTCGACGTCACTTTCGGTGAGGTCTGGCAATTGCATTTTAGATTTTTCGGGGTCAGCGGCTAAATGAGAGCCAATGGTGAAAAGGCGATCTTGAATTTCTTGTAATTGCGCTACGTAGCGTGTGTCAATTTCTAAACTACTGATGAGGCCAATATATGAATTGAGCTCATCTACGGTTCCGTAGGCTTCAATGCGGACATCACCTTTAGAAACACGTGTTCCGCCAATCAGACCAGTGCTGCCTTGGTCACCTTTTTTAGTATAAATTTTCATAACAATAAGTTAGTGGAGTTCAGCAAGTAAAGCGTTCAATTCAGCTTCTGTATAACGTGTCTGTAGCAATTGATACATGACGTTTTCAACGATGCTATCTGGGCAAGAAGCGCCGGAGGTGAGTACAACACGAACTTGTTCTTTGGAAGGAATAAAATCTGTGGTGTGCTGCATTTCTTTTTGGTGGTAATCGAAATGTTGAACCGAAGTTCCATTTATTTCCGAAGCGTCTTTGATATAATAAGTAGGGAATTTGCGTTCGAGCAACTCTACTAAGTGACTTGTATTGGAGCTATTGTAACCGCCAACTACAACTGCGAAGTCGGCTTCTTGCTCGAGTAAGCCTAAAGTTGCAGATTGGTTGTCATTGGTAGCGTAACAAAGGGTGTCGCGGGTGTCTGCCATGTGGTTTTTAATGGCATCTTCTCCGTGTAATGTGATGTAGCAACTGCGCAAATAATCAGTGATTGCTTGCGTTTCGGTGGCTAACATTGTGGTTTGATTTACCACCCCAATTTTTGTTAGATGTTTTGCTGGATCAAAACCATCACTCATTTTTCCTTTGAAGAAATCTTGTAGTTCTTGAGTCGTTTTTTGGCCCAAAATATAGGCGCCAAGAAAATGCGCTTCTTGCATGTCTTTGACGATCAAGGCTGGGCCGTTGGCAACGGCATGTGAAAAGGTAGCCCGCGTTTCTTCGTGGTCGTGTTTGCCATGAATGACAATGGTGTGGGCGGTTTCACCGAGTTTTTCTGAACGGTTCCAAACCTTCTCTACAAAAGGGCAGGTGGTGTTGTAGGTTTGGATGTCTAGACCTAAATCTTTGAGTTGTTGCTCAATTTCTAAAGTGGTGCCAAAAGCGGGTATCAGCACGACATCGGCGGGTGTGAGTTCGGAAAAAGCAATGCGTTGCGCGCCGTTGGTGTCTTGTAAAAACTGTATGCCATTGCTCGTGAGGTCTTCATTGACCGCCGGGTTGTGGATCATTTGGCTCAGTAAAAAGATGCGCTTGCCAGGGTTTTCTGAAAGCGCTTTATAGCTGCGTTCAATAGCGTTTTCTACGCCGTAGCAAAAGCCAAAATGGCGTGCAATAAGGAAAGTGAAATCCCCAATTTGAAGTTCAGACGGCGTAAAGTCTTTTTTGCGAGGGTCTGCTACTTTGCGCTGTGCTTTGATCTTGCTGAGCAAAGGCGAGCGGTAGAATGTAGGTACTTCAAATTGTTTCATGTGGTTTTAACACTTTTATAAGCCTTTGGTTCGGTCGTTTAGCTCGGTAGCTTTCCAGGATATTGCGCTAATGCCACGCGTAAACATTCTACTGCAGCTTTTAGGTGCGCTTGATCGAGTACATAGGCAATGCGTGCTTCTTGCAAGCCAGCGCCTGGTGTTGCGTAAAAACCGTTGGCGGGTGCCATCATGACGGTTTGCCCTTCAAAATCAAATTCTTCGAGCAACCATTGACAAAAATGTTCTGCGTTTGCTACTGGGAATTTAGCCACACAATAAAAAGCGCCACTTGGCTTAGGGCAGAACACACCTGGAATACTGTTGAGGCCGTCTACCATAATGTTGCGACGCGCCACGTATTCGGCCACAACTTCGTCAAAATAGCTTTGTGGAGTGTCTAGGGCGGCTTCTGCTGCAATTTGATCTACGGTAGGAGGCGAGAGGCGGGCTTGTCCAAATTTAAGCGCTGCCTGCATGAATTCTTTGTTTTTAGAAATGAGGGCGCCAATGCGGGCTCCACACATAGAATATCTTTTCGAAACGGAGTCGATCATGACTACATTTTGTTCGATGCCTTCCAAATTCATGGTAGAAAATGGTTTGGCGCCATCGTAGCAAAATTCGCGGTAAACTTCATCTGCAAATAAGAAGAGGTCGTGTTTTTGAACGATATCTCGGAGTTGCTCGAGTTCTTCTTTAGCGTAAAGGTAGCCGGTTGGGTTGCCCGGGTTGCAAATGATGATGGCTTTGGTTTTAGCTGTAATTTTTGCTTCAATTTGCGCCACTGGTGGTAAAGCAAAACCGTTTTCGATATGCGAAGTAACCGGAACAACTTTTAAACCTGCCATGACCGCAAAGCCGTTGTAATTGGCATAAAAGGGCTCTGGAATGATGATTTCATCGCCCGGATTACAAGCGGTCATAAGGCCGAAAATTAGCGCTTCTGAACCTCCGGTTGTAATAATGATGTCTTCGGTTTGCACTGGAATGCCTTGTTTTTGGTAGCTCACGGCTAATTTCTGACGATAAGATTCAAATCCTGCAGAATGGCTGTACTCTAATACTTTATGATCCAAGTTGTGAATGGCGTTGAGTGCAGCAGCTGGCGTTTCAATATCTGGTTGGCCGATATTTAAGTGGTATACTGTTTTACCCGCTTTTTTTGCGGCTTCCGCATAAGGTACCAATTTGCGAATTGGCGAAGCGGGCATTTCGATGGCTTTTAAAGCTAATGAAGGCATGTGTTCAATTTTAGTCCTCAAAATTAATCAATCTTTTTTTTGCAGATTTTTTTTATTTGGTCACAAATAATATTTATATTCGCTGAACTAATCTAAAAAATCGCCTATAGCTCAAATTTACATTTAACCGCCGAAACCAATTTCAGCACAAAAGTGTAAACTATGATCTTAGCTCAATTAAGCGATTCCCAGCTCATCAAATCTTATGTTGCCGGTAACGAAGACGCCTTTGCCCAATTGTTACATCGCCATCAAGAAGCCATTTTTAAGTTTATTTACAATAAGGTAAAAGAAACTGAACTAGCCAACGACCTCTTCCAAGAGACTTTCGTCAAAGTGATTCAAAAGCTCAAACTAGGCGCCTATCAAGAAGAAGGTAAGTTTTTACCTTGGGTTTTGCGCATTGCACACAATTTGGTTATCGACCATTTTAGAAAGCAAACCAAGCACCGCATGATTTCAGAGCGCCATTCTTGGTCTGAAGACTACAACATCTTTCACAAGATTTCAAGCGATGACCCTAATTTTGTGCAAGCTACTACTGCCGAAGAAATTGCAGAGCAGCTTCATCAGTTAATGGCACACTTGCCAGAAAGCCAACGCGAAATGATCTTCATGCGTCTGTTTGAAGAGCGTTCTTTCAAAGAAATTTCAGAGTCTGAAGGCGTAAGTATCAATACAGCGCTAGGTAGAATGCGCTACGCATTGCTCAATTTGCGTAAAATGATCGACGATCATGCGCTAACCATGGAGCTTTCTTAGTCCAATTCAAATTTGCTGTGTATCTTTGTCATACACGTTTGAATTATGTTTGAGAATCTTACCGATAAGTTTGAAAGAGCCTTTAAAGTCCTCAAAGGGCAAGGTCAAATCACCGAAATTAATGTAGCTGAAACGCTCAAAGAAGTGCGCCGCGCGCTTTTAGATGCCGACGTCAGTTTCAATACAGCCAAACAATTTACCAATACGGTCAAAGAAAAGGCCCTAGGTAAAGACGTTCTCAATGCCGTCTCTCCAGGGCAGCTCATGATCAAAATTTGCCATGAAGAACTCATCGAGCTCATGGGTGGCAACGAGGTGGATATCAACCTAAAAGGTGCTCCGGCAATCATTTTAATGTCCGGTTTGCAAGGTTCTGGTAAAACCACTTTTACAGGTAAACTCGGTGCTTATCTTAAAAATAAAAAGGGTAAAAAAGTGCTTTTGGTCGCCTGCGACGTCTACCGCCCAGCTGCCATCGACCAACTCCATGTACTCGGAGAGCAACTTTCCATTGAAGTTTATTCCAATAAAGAAGAAAAAAATCCAATAGCTATTGCACAAGCAGCAATTGCGCATGCCAAAAGCAATGCATTTAATGTCGTTTTGGTCGATACCGCCGGTCGTTTGGCGGTAGACACCCAAATGATGGATGAAATAGCCGCCCTTAAGCAAGCCTTGCAACCTGCCGAAACCCTTTTTGTGGTCGATTCCATGACAGGGCAAGACGCCGTCAATACAGCAAAGGCCTTTAACGAACGCATCGATTTTGATGGGGTAGTGCTCACCAAACTCGACGGCGATACCCGCGGTGGGGCAGCACTTTCTATCAAATCGGTTGTTAATAAACCAATTAAATTCGTCGGAACCGGCGAAAAAATGGATGCGCTAGACGTCTTCTACCCAAAAAGAATGGCAGACCGCATCCTCGGTATGGGCGATGTCGTCTCCTTGGTAGAGCGCGCTCAAGAACAATTTAACGAAGAAGAGGCGCGCCGTTTGCAAAAGAAAATCATGAAAGATCAATTCGATCTCAATGACTTCTTAGCGCAGCTCCAACAAATCAAAAAAATGGGGAATGTCAAAGACCTCATGGGCATGATCCCCGGAATGGGTAAAGCCATGAAAGACGTCGACATCCCAGACGACGCTTTCAAAGGTATTGAAGCCATTATTCTTTCCATGACACCAAAAGAGCGCGCCAATCCCGCTTTGCTCAATCCTTCTAGAAAGAACCGTATTGCCCAAGGTAGCGGCACCAACATTCAAGAAATCAACAAATTGCTCAAGCAGTTCGAAGACATGCGCAAAATGATGAAACTCATGAGCAACCCACGCAACATGATGGGCATGATGAGCAAACTCAAAGGCATGGGCGGAAT
>JACCDV010505508.1_pt1 | contig 24137 bp, 21 predicted proteins | sample 7446131 | NCBI WGS metagenome assembly JACCDV01 (sample SAMN15323448, study PRJNA562643) | freshwater metagenome | isolation source: river surface water | place: USA:Blue River Watershed | collected 2017-08-17
AAGCAAGAAAAATTAAAAATTGCAGAAAATCGATTAGCTGAAAGTAAAAAAGAAAAAGAAATTGTTTTAGTTGAAACTGAAAAAGAAAAGCAAGAATTAGAGAAAGAAAAACAAGAACAAGAACGTTAAGTAAAATAAATCCAAAAAGATAAAAAGAAAATTGCTGCTGAAATTGCTAAAATGCAAAAAGAAGCAAAAGCATTGGATAAAAAGATTAAGCAAATTATTGCTGCCGAAATTGCTGCTGAAAATAAAAGAAATGCTGCAAAATCTGGAAAAACAGCACCTAAATCAGGTTCTGCTAGTGAAACAAAATTCATGTTAACTCCAGAAGGAAAAATTGAATCTAATAATTTTAAAGCGAATAAAGGGAAGTTGCCTTGGCCAGTTGAAAAAGGAAATATTTTTCAAAAATATGGTGATCAGCCACATCCAATATATAAAAATCTTACAGTTCATAACAGTAGTATAGAAATATCAACTGAAAAAGGAGCTTCAGCAAGAGCTGTATTTGCTGGAGAAGTTTTCCAAATTCAAGTAAATGAAAATAATAGAAATTGGAAAGCAGTTTATGTAAGACACGGAGATTTTATTACCATTTACATGAATTTATCATCGGTTAATGTGGTAAAAGGTCAAAAAGTAAGTATCAAACAAAAGTTAGGAACTATTCATACCGATTCTTCTGGAAGTACTACAATGAAATTTGCGGTTTTACAAAACACGACTTATTTAAACCCTGAATTGTGGTTAAATTAAAATGAAAGTAAAAGACATTAAAATTCTTCATATCGATAGCAATCACCCATTGCTTTGGGAACAATTAGAACAGGCTGGTTTTCAAAACGAAGCTGATTTTACGTCTTCCAAACAAGAAATAGAAGCTAAAATTGAAAATTACCACGGAATTGTCATCAGAAGTCGTTTTAAAATTGACAAAGCCTTTTTAGATAAAGCTACAAATTTACAATTCATTGCCCGAGTTGGTGCTGGTTTAGAAAGTATCGATTGTGATTACGCTATTGCGAAAGGAATTCATTTAATCGCGGCTCCAGAAGGAAATGCCAATGCCGTTGGCGAACACGCTATCGGAATGTTATTGTCGCTTTTTAACAACTTGAATAAAGCCAATAGCGAAGTAAAATCGGGTCACTGGAAACGAGAAGCCAATCGTGGACATGAGTTAGAAGGCAAAACGGTCGGAATCATTGGATATGGCAACATGGGAAAATCATTCGCCAAGAAACTCCGAGGATTTGATGCCACCGTTTTGTGTCATGATATCTTACCGAATATGGGAGATGCTAATGCTGCCCAAGTTCCGTTATCTGAACTTCAAGAAAGAGCCGATGTTTTAAGTTTGCATACGCCATGGGCACCAGAAACCGATAAGATGATTAATGCTGATTTTATTAATCAATTTAAAAAATCCTTTTGGTTTATTAATACGGCAAGAGGAAATTCTGTAGTAACGGCTGATTTGGTGGAAGCATTGAAATCAGGAAAAATTTTAGGTGCTGGTTTAGATGTTTTGGAATACGAAAAACTATCTTTTGAAACCTTATTTGAAGGTGAAAAACCAGCCGCTTTTGAATATTTATTGCATGCAGAAAATGTCTTGCTAACACCTCATATTGCCGGTTGGACTTTCGAAAGTCATGAAAAACTAGCACAAACCATAGTAGATAAAATTAAAAAGTTGTATTAACTTCTTTGTAACTTTTTAACAAGTGTTCGACTAATAGAAAAAATATTTTTATATTAGCAATTCACGGCGCATCCGAAAAGCCTTATGAGTAGGAGACAACTAAAACAAACAATTTTACAATGGAAGCACAAAAAGTAGACATGTTCATGATGACAAACGCGAAATTTTTTGAAGGTCATCAATTAAATGCAATCAGAGAACGTTTATTACATATGGACGATGATAAATGGCCTATGGTACAAACACTTCAATTTAAAGATCCAACAACTGCTTTATTAATTTCAATTTTTGCAGGTGCATACGGAATTGACCGTTTTTATATCGGAGATACTGGAATGGGAGTTGGAAAACTACTTACTTGTGGTGGTTTAGGAGTTTGGGCTATCGTAGATTGGTTCTTAATTCAAGGTGCTACCAAAGAGAAAAACATGGAATTATTTAACAGAACTTTTATGTTCTAATAATGCATAAAAACAAGCTATACTTTTTTATTTTATTTGCTTGTTTTATGGGGTATGGTTGGTTGCTTTTTTCGTTACAACACGAACACGAAATTCAAAGTCAAGAATTTACTGTTTGTTTGTTTAAAAAAGTAACCACCGTTCCTTGTCCATCTTGCGGAACAACGCGTTCTGTAATGCAACTTTCGCATGGAAATTTTCTTTCCGCAATTTTCATTAATCCTTTTGGTATAATTGTTGGACTAATTATGATTGTAGCTCCCGTTTGGATTAGCTATGACTTTATTCAGAAAAAGGAAACATTTTACACCGCTTATTCAAAAATTGAAACGATTCTCAGAAAACGAAAAGTCGCTATTGTATTTTTCGTTCTGGTAATTGCTAATTGGATTTGGAACATTAAAAAAAATCTATGATTACAACAGCAAAATTTAATTATCAACCTCACGATTCAGAACTAGAACGTGCATCGAATAGCTATTTGATGTCGTTAGTAGCGGTAATTGGAGGTTTGCCATTGCCTATTTTAAACTTAATGGCAAGTGTGTTTTTTTATTTAGGGAATCGAAAAAGTACAGCATTTGTAAAATGGCATTGTACACAAGCTTTGGTTTCTCAATTGGGATTGTTTTTCTTTAACAGCGCCGGTTTTTGGTGGACGGTTTCTATTTTGTTTTATGATGAAACGGCAACGAATTATTACTTTGCCTACATCATTACCCTTGTGGTTTTTAACTTAATTGAGTTTTTCTCTACTTTAATTATTGCAACAAAAGTAAGAAAAGGGCAACATACCGAATTTTTCTTTTTTGGAGATGTTACAAATTTAATTTGCAGAACAAATGAAAGTATTAAGTAAAGGATTAATTGTAGTAGCACTATTTTTTGGTTTTTGGATGTTGTTATCGCAAATAGATTTTGTGAAACATTTTAAAGTAAAAGAAGCCAAAACAGGAACTGAAAAAAGTCTTGGAGATGTTATTTGGAACGAAATTGAAAATACCGAAGCCATCATTCTTGATGATTCGATTGTAACAACTTTAGATTCTTTGTTATTACCAATTTGCAAAGAAAACGGTATTGATAGAGACAGTTTAAAAGTGCATATCATTGATAAAGATGAAGTAAATGCTTTTGCTATGCCTGATAATCATTTGGTTGTGTATACAGGATTAATCAAAGAATGTAAAAACGAGCAAGCTTTATTAGGAGTTTTAGGTCACGAAATTGCACACATTGAAGGCAATCATGTGATGAAAAAATTATCAAAAGAAATTGGATTATCAGTTTTATTATCGATTACTACTGGTTCTAATGGAACAGTTTTAAGAGAAATTTTAAAAACACTTTCTTCTTCAGCTTACGATAGAAGTTTAGAAACCGAAGCCGACATGCAAAGCGTAAAATATTTGCTAAACGCGAATATCGACCCAAGACCATTTGCCGATTTTCTGTACGAATTATCGTTGGATAACGAAATGCATAAATACACCTATTGGGTTTCCACACATCCTGAATCCGAAGCGAGAGCCAAAACAATTTTGAATTATTTAAAAGGGAAGAAGATAGAATCGAAACCTATTTTAACTAAAGAAGCTTGGGAAGAGTTTAAAGATAAAGTTGAGAAAATAGAGAATGAATAATTTTGAAAACAAAAAGAATATAGGGAAAAGATTTTTTGCGGGCTTAATTGATTATTTATTATTGTATTCTTTAATGTTTGCTTATCTTTTTTCATTTGGTGAGCCAAACAACGAAGGAGGTTATTCAATTACTGGTTTGGGTGCGTTTGTGCCTTTTGTTATGTGGTTTGCAATTATTGTACTAACAGAAGTTTTTTATGGCGCAACATTAGGAAATTCTATAATGAATTTGAAGCCAAAATCATTGAAATCAAACAATGGTGAATTAACTTTTGGTCAATCTTTTACATGACATTTATTTGATCCAATCGATATGTTCCCATTTGGAATTATAGGTATTTTAACCATAAAGAATTCAGTTAATAATCAAAGGTTGGGAGATATCATTGCAAACACAACTGTAGTAGAATTAAAGAAACAAAAACAAAATATTTAATAAAGGCTAATCAATCGATTAGCCTTTCTCTTTTCTTTCCAATTCCGCTTGAAATTCTTCCATAACGGGTTTTACGGTGCTTTCGGGTAAATCAGCAATTTTAATGTACATTAAGCCATCAACCGAGTTGTTGAATAATGGGTCAACATTAAATGCTACCACTCTAGCGTTTTGTTTGATGTATTTTTTAATTAAAACCGGTAAACGTAAATTTCCTGGTTCTACTTCATCAATTATTTTGTCAAACTTATTCAAATCGGCTTCTGTTTCGTTGAATACGAAATCTTTGTCGGCGTCTTTCAGTTTTACTTTATATTCTTTCTTTGGATGAACGTATTGCGCAATATAAGGATCGTAATAATGCGACTTCATAAATTCGATCATTAACGATTTTGAAAAATCAGAAAATTGATTGCTAATACTTACACCACCAATCAAATATTTATGTTCAGGATAATGTAAAGTCGTATGGACAATTCCTTTCCATAATAGGAATAATGGCATTGGTTTTTGTTGGTATTCTTTAATGATAAACGCTCTACCCATTTCGATAGATTTACTCATCATATCATACAATTCCGGTTCAAAACGGAACAATTCATGTAGATAGAAACCATCAATTCCGTGTTGCGGATAAATGCGCGAACCCAATCCCATACGATAAGCACCAGCAATGCATTGTGCCTCATCATCCCATAAAAACATATGGTGGTAATATTTATCGTAATCGTCAAGGTCTAATGATTCGTTTGTTCCTTCTCCAACTTCTCTAAATGTAATTTCGCGCAAACGACCAATTTCATGCAAGATATTCGGAATTTTATCAGCCGTTACGAAGTAAACTTCATAATTTTTACTTTGCAACAAACGAAAATCGCCCTTTTTCAAACAATCCATCTCTTCTAAGATTTGTTCATGATTGGCTGGTTTGGCAATTTGTTTTGGAGGTTTTGGAATTGTTAATTTGGGTAAATTAATTTTACTTTCATCTTCAAACGCATTCGAAAGCATATAAGTTTTCTTGCGTAAGAAATCACCATACGCTTCAATATCTTGATATTCGTTTTGTTCAGCAACCGAAATAGGTTTTCCAATACGAACTTTAATTACCCTATCTTTTTGAGTTAATAATTCGCTTGGTAATTTTGCAGTTCTAAGCGTATCATCAATCTTAGATAGGAAGTAAAATAACTTACTATTTTTAGCATGAAAATAAATCGGAACTACTGGAACTTGGGCTTTTCGAATCACTTTGATTGCTCCTTCTTCCCAAGGTTTGTCTACAACTAACTTTCCGTCTTTATAAGTAGAAACTTCTCCAGCAGGAAACATTCCTAATGGTTTACCATCGCTTAAATGACGTAATGTTTCTTTAATTCCAACTACACTAGATTTAGCATCTTTATGATTTTCAAACGGATTTACCGGCATAATATACGGCTTCATCGGTTCGATTCGGTGCAGTAAAAAGTTAGCGATAATTTTGAAATTAGGTTCTCTTTCAAGCATTAATTTCAATAGTAAAATACCATCAATACCACCAAGAGGATGATTAGAAATGGTAATATAAGCACCGTCTTTTGGTAAACGTTTTAAATCTTCTTCTGGGATTTCAAATTTGATTTGGAATTCATCTAAAATAGCATTTAAGAATTCCAATTCGCTCAAATGTTTGTTTCTATCATAAATTTTGTTCAACGTAGAAATCTTAAGTACTTTCATAAGCAACCAGCCCGAGAAAGTCCCGAAAACCCCATATTTATCAGCATTAATTGCTTTTGCAACTTCTTTAGCAGTAACTAAACCCATTTATTTTTGTTTATTGAGCAAGAAACAAAGATAGTAATTCTGTTGAATTGAGTACTATTTGATTTTGTATTTAAAACTACAAATTTGTTATATTTTTTAGTAATCTGATTACGAATTGATTACAAATTGAACTGTTTTTGAGTTTTATTATTAGAAAGCTTTTCCTTATATTTGGTCAAAAGCTATTAGAGTAAATGAAAATTATATCTTATAATGTAAACGGTATTCGAGCAGCCATCACTAAAGGGTTTTTAGAATGGTTGCAACAAGCGAATCCAGATGTTATTTGTCTTCAAGAAATTAAAGCAACTGAAGACCAAATCCCAAAAATTGAAATTGAAGCAGCGGGTTATCCGTACCAATATTATTTTCCAGCGGAGAAGAAAGGTTATAGCGGTGTTGCAGTTTTGTCCAAAATTGAACCTAAGAATGTGGTTTTCGGTACAGGAATTCAACACATGGATTTTGAAGGACGAAATTTACGGGTAGATTTTGATGGTTTATCAGTAATGAGTTTGTACCTTCCATCTGGCACAAATATTGATAGATTAGATTATAAATTTCAATATATGGCAGAGTTTCAATTGTATATTGAAGAATTAAAAAAAGAAGTACCAAACTTGGTTATTTGTGGTGATTATAACATTTGTCATGAAGCTATCGATATTCATGACCCTATACGAAATGCCAAAATTTCTGGTTTTTTACCAGAAGAACGTGCTTGGCTAGATGGTTTCATGAAAAGTGGATTTATTGATACTTTTCGCCATTTAAACAAAGAACCACACAATTACAGTTGGTGGAGTTACAGAGCCAATGCTCGAAATAATAACAAAGGTTGGAGAATAGATTATTGTTTGGCAGCCGAACCTTTGAAAGATAAAATTCAAAGAGCCTTAATTTTGCCAGAAGCCAAACATTCCGACCATTGTCCAGTTTTAGTAGAAATTAAATAAGAAACAAGTTCAAATTCAATAACAAGTTCAAATTATAAACGATACAAAGTAAAACGTCTCTGTGTATCTCTTTTCAACAGTGTCAAAGTAAAATAAACTCAGTGAATCTCTGTGTAAAACTATAACGAAAAAACAAAAGAAAAATGATTAGAAAAATTGCCCTAGCTTGTGTAGTTTTAAGTGTAACTACTTCATGTGTTTCAAAAAAAATCTATCAAGATTTAGAAAACAAATATGCGGATTTGAAGAAAGAGCATAATGCTTTATCTGATGAAAATACCACATTAAAAACAGATAAAAATCAGTTAGAATTAGATAAAAATAATTTACAAACAGAGTTAGATAAAGTAAAAGCAGAACGTGATAAATTGGCTGCTGATTACGCTGCTACTAAAAAGAATTTAGATAATTTAAAAGCATCTTATGCGGCTCTTGAAAAAGACAGTAATGATGCTTTAGAAGCAAATATCAATAAAAACCGACAATTGTTAGCGGAATTAGAAGCCAAACAAAAAGCTTTAGCTGCCGAACAAGATCGTTTAAATAAATTGAAAAAAGATTTAGAAGCATCTTCAGCACGTTTAGCCGAATTAGAGAAAATGATGGCAGATAAAGATGCGGCTATGAAAAAGCTTAAAGAAACATTATCTAAATCTTTAAAAGCATTTGAAGGAAAAGGATTAACAGTTACGGAAAGAGATGGAAAAGTATACGTTTCTATGGAAAACAAATTACTTTTCGAATCAGGAAGTTGGACAGTAGGTGCTGAAGGTAAAAAAGCGGTGGATTTAGTTGGTAAAGTTTTAGGAGATAATCCAGATATTTCTGTTTTAATTGAAGGTCATACCGATAATGATAAAATCACAGGTACTATTGGTGGTGGAGTTGAAAACAACTGGGATTTATCTACAAAACGTGCAACTGCTATCGTAAATATTTTATCGGCTAATGCAAAAGTAAAAAAAGAAAACTTAACAGCTGCTGGTCGTGGTGAGTATGCTCCTTTAATGAGTAACGAAACAGCTGAAGGTAAAGCAAAAAACAGAAGAATCGAAATCATCTTAACACCTAAATTAGATGAGATTTCAAAAATGTTGAATGAACTATAACATTTCATAAAAGATTGATAAAAAGGCTTGAGTTTAAAATTCAAGCCTTTTTCTTTAGTCTAAACTTTGTAACTTTGAATTTTTAATTTTCAAATTTTGAAATGAACTACACAACACTACCCAATACCGAAATAAAAGTCAGTAAAATTTGTTTAGGAACGATGACTTTTGGGAATCAAAATACCGAAAGTGAATCACATTCGCAATTGGATTATGTCATTGAAAAAGGAATTAATTTTATCGATACGGCTGAGATGTACCCAATTGGTGGCAACGCTCAAATCTTTGGAAGTACAGAACGTCACATTGGAACTTGGATTAAGAGAATTGGAGCTTCGGAGCGTGAGAAATTAGTTTTAGCTACAAAAATTGCTGGACCAAATCGCGGAATGGAATACATTCGTCAACCATTGGATTTTTCTAAGAAAAGTATTCATGAAGCAGTAGAATTGAGTTTAAAAAATCTTCAAACGGACTATATCGACTTATATCAAATGCATTGGCCAGAACGTGTGATGAATATGTTTCAAAAACGCGGTGTTCAAGAAATCGATACCAAATGGCAAGACAATATTTTTGATGTTTTAACGGTTTATGATGGATTAATTAAAGAAGGAAAAATCAAACATATTGGGGTTTCTAATGAAAATCCGTGGGGTGTAATGCGTTTTTTAATAGAAAGTGAAAAGCACGGTTTACCAAGAATTGCCACGATTCAAAATCCATTTTCGTTATTAAATCGATTGTATGAAGTGGGTTTATCAGAAATTGGAATGCGCGAAAATATTGGATTATTAGCCTATTCACCACTAGGTTTTGGATTTTTAACTGGGAAGCATTTGAATGGAATTCAAAAAAATTCGAGATTGGATTTGTTTAGAAATTTCGTTCGTTATACCAATGAAAATTGCTTTAAAGCAACCAAACTATACAAAGAACTAGCAGAAGCCAACGGATTAACGTTAACGCAAATGGCAATTGCTTTTGTTCATCGTCAAAAGTTTGTAACTTCAACCATTATTGGAGCTACAACTATGGAGCAATTACAAGAAAACATTACTGCTTTCGACACGGTTTTATCAGATGAAATTGTAGCTGAAATAGAGAAAATTCAGGAATTAATTCCAAATCCAGCGCCTTAAAAAAGTAATCAGTTTTCAGTCTCAGTTAGCAGTATATTACTGAAAACTGAGACTGTCAACTGAGACTATTTTATAAATTATCTATAAACTTATCCTTCGGATATTTGATTTTATAACTGATGCGATATTTTTTCGTTTCTCCAGCTCCTAATTTAATATCCCAAGTTAGAATTCCGGTTTCTGGGTTTACTTTGGCTTTTCCGTTATCTAACAATTCGATGGTAATTTCTTTATCGGTGCTGATTGGATATTGATCTTTCAGTAACATTTCAATTGCTTCTTTTTTGTTGTTTTTTACCGTGATATCGTAAGTAAACGTTTGTTCTTTATAACCTGACAAGAATTTAGTTCCTGATTTATCTGCAATTTTTTCACGTTTGATAGCAATTTTTTTATCTCTTCCCATACTTAAATTCAAAGTATCCGAAGTTTGATTTGGGTTAATCATTGTTTTTCCTACATACATACCTTCGAAGATAATATTTGCTTCACCAGGTAACAAATTGAATTTCGAATATTCGCTAATTTCAGCCAACAAAAAAGCTTCTTTTTCCACTTTTGGAACGGCGTAATATTTGTAAGTTGCAGGTAATTTCAAATCTTTTAGGGCTACACTATGCGCTTTCCCATTCGATAAAATGTCATATGGAATGTCGATATCGAAAGAAATGTTTAATTGGTTCTCGTTTATTGTAGTGTAGTTGGATATTGAAGATTCGTCATCCATTTCCTTTTTTTTGTCATAAACTACACCTGAAACTTGACCTTGAAGTGAATTATAAACGACATTACTATTATTGTAAACTCTTGGATATCCAAATCGTAAAAACCAAGCTTGTAAAATCGGAGCCGTGTTGTTTTGATTTGGATTACCACTTGAAAGTGTCAGTTTTACTTTTTTCCAATCGATTCCTGTATTTTGCACCACTTTTGCTTTGTACATTAAGTTGATTGGCGAGTTGATGTTGTCAGCACGCAAATCGTAAAATGGTGACCACGAAGCGTTGTTAGTTAAATAATTGATGTCTAAATTCACAGAACTTGCTACATCAGTCATTACTTGTAAAACTAATTTGCCTTGTGAGGTTTTTTCTTGTTTTTGAGTGTTTAATTCTAATTTTGAATTCAGTTTTGACAGTTTATCTTTTAGCTTGTTTTCTTTTTCGATAAGCACATCAATCAAATTGCTCAATTCATTTCTTTTGGCTCTGTAATAATCTACAAGTTTTATTAATTCGGTTACATTCAATCCAGAATTTTGTCCCGCTACGTTTTGATTTTTATCTAATAAATCAATCGTTTTGGAATAAGACACTTTTTCGTTGGCAATTTTTCCCATTTCTTTTTCGATGATGGCAATGCTATCACGAACTTTTTTAATCATCGGATTGCTTTCATCAATTTCATATTCCGAAATAAAATTTCGTGTAAACTGAACCGATAAAACCGTAACATTAGCTGGAGCACCAATTTGAATAGTGTTTTCATTTACGTAATCTGCCACATTTTTAATAACAATTTCACTAGTTCCAGAAGGAAGTGTTACCGAAGCCGATTGTAATAATTCAGCCGAATTGCTATAAACAGTTGCGCTTTTAATTTTAGCGGAAGTAAAAATAGGTTTTTGAGCAAATGTGATTGCAGAAACCAGAACGATTAAAAGTGAAAATATTTTTTTCATTTGATATAGTTTTTAGTTAATTCTTTTTAAATAATAATTGGTTTTTCTGAACCAACTCGATTGATTTCCATTAGGATAACTGTGAATGTATTGTAAAGTAATATGGTTGTTTTTTAGAAATATGATTGTGAATTTTCCATTTAATGGAGCTCCTCTGTTCATATAAGACAATTCAGACGGGAGTTGATTAAATAGAATTTCTTTTTGACCAATTGTTTGAAAGAAGTCTTTTAAATCTTTACCAGTAACGATGTTGTTTCGTTTTCCGATGTACAAATTATTTATTTTATGAGGATTATTTGGCATTGATTCCTGCCATCCAGTTTCGTATAAATATAAAAGTTCCCATTTTGAGTCAGCTGATATAGAATCAATTTTTGCTGGAATCGAAATTTCTTCAATTATTTTTATGTGTTTGGAAATAGAATCATTTTTAGTAACTAGATTTAGTTTTTTTTCAAATAAGAAACGCTCTTTAGTTTCTTCTTGTGAAAATGATACTATTGAGGTTAACAAAAGGAATGTTAAAATTATTTTTTTCATCTCTATAAACTTTAGTGTTTTTAGTATAGAGTGAAATACAATGGAAAAGGTTGGGAGGTGAGTGAAATTAAATTCCTAAAATAATCTTAGCAATTGTAAAATAAGTCAAAATTCCTAAGATATCGTTACTTGTTGTAATAAACGGACCCGTTGCTAATGCTGGGTCAACACCATATTTATTTAAAATAATTGGGATAAAAGTCCCAATTAAAGACGCCATAATAATTACCGAAAGTAAAGCAATTGAAACGGTATAACCCACATGAATTTCGTAGCCTAATAAAAAGTAACTTCCCAAAAGTAATATCGCTGATAGAATAATTCCGTTTAACAAACTCAAAGAAAGTTCTTTTAATAATCGTTCCACAATAGGGCCAATAATGGTGTTGTTTGCCAAACCTTGAACAATAATCGCTGAAGATTGAACACCCACATTCCCAGCCATCGCGGCAATTAGTGGTGTAAAGAAAAATAACTCAGGGTGTAATTTCATTACCGGTTCAAAAATCCCTAAAACATGTACTGAAATAAATCCACCAAACAAAGCTAAAACCAACCAAGGTAATCGCGCTTTTGTAAGTTCCAAAACGCTATCGTCGGCTTCAACGTCTTGCGAAATACCGGCAGCTAACTGGTAATCTTTGTCGGCTTCATCTTTAATGACATCGATAATATCATCAATCGTAATTCTTCCAACTAAACGACCTAATTCATCTACAACTGGAATGGCTTCCAAGTCGTATTTTTGCATAATTCGGGCAACTTCAACATCTTTTGTATCTACTTTTACGTAATCTACTTTTTTGATGTAAACATCACTAATAGGCGTTTTTGTTGAGGTTGTCAATAAATCTTTTAATGATAAACGGCCTTTTAATCGTTCTTCGTCATCAACCACATAAATGGAATGCACTCTTGAAACATTTTCGGCTTGTGCGCGCATTTCTTTTACACAAGTTAAAACATTCCAGTTTTCGTTCACTTTTACTAACTCTTTTCCCATCAAACCACCGGCAGAATCTTCGTCGTAACGTAATAAATCAACAATGTCTTTGGCGTGTTCAACGTCTTCTAATTCCGAAATTACTTGCTCTTTTTTATGTTGCGGTAACTCGGCAATAATGTCGGCTGCGTCATCTGTGCTTAATTCGTCAAGCTCTTCAGCAATTTCTTTTGGAGATAAATTGCGCAAGATTTTTTCACGAACTTCTTCATCTAATTCTAGAAGAATTTCAGCTGTTTTTTCAGAATCTAAAGTGTTAAAAATATAAGAAGCGCCGTAATCATCGAGTTCTTCCATGATTTCGGCAATATCAGCAAAGTGAATATCTTCAAGAAGCAAAAGTAATTCTTGCGACTTGTTTTCACTTATAAGTTGTTCTATTTCAGTTAGAAACTCTCTGCTGATTTTAAACTCCATCGGCTGCTATTTTTTGGGTAATATCTATAAATTGTTCTACCGAAAGTTGCTCCGGACGCAGGTCAAAGATACTATCTTCTTTTAAATTATCTGAGAAATTGAACGATTTTAAGCTATTTCGTAATGTTTTTCTTCTTTGGTTAAAAGCTGTTTTTACCACATTAAAGAATAGTTTTTCATCACAAGGCAATGAATAATCCGCTTTTCTTTTTAAACGTAATACACCAGAGTCTACTTTTGGTGGCGGATTAAAAACACTAGGAGGAACTGTAAATAAATACTCCGCTTCATAGAAAGCTTGCGTAAGAACCGATAAAATCCCGTAGGTTTTGCTGCCTTTTTTCTCGCAAATTCTTTCGGCTACTTCTTTTTGAAACATTCCAGCAAATTCTGGAATTTGATCGCGCATTTCTAAGGTTTTGAAAACAATTTGAGTTGAAATATTGTACGGAAAATTTCCAATGATAGCAAATGGTTCTCCATTGAAAACTTCGTTTAAATTGTATTTTAAAAAGTCTTTCGAAATGATATGATTTTCTAATTTTGGATAATGAACGCCCAAATATTCTACCGATTCTTTATCGATTTCAATTACGAAGGTTTCGGTTGGTTTATCTAATAAATATTTGGTTAAAACACCCATTCCTGGACCAATTTCCAATATTTTAGAATAGCCTTCTAGTGAAAGAGTATCGGCAATATCTTTCGCGATGCTTTCATCTTTTAGGAAATGTTGTCCTAAGTGTTTTTTTGCGGTTACTTTTTCCATATTAATTTCCTGCGCTATAGAATTCTTCCATCACTTCCAATTCCGTTCTAAAAGCTAACATTTTATCAGCAAAAAGTTGTAAGCCTTCTTGACGTAATCTTGGTGCGTGATTTTTGTAATAGTCTTCTAATTTGGCTCTAGAATCAGTGAAGTATTGAACGGCATAGGTTGTTCCACCCATTTCTTCCTCCACTAAAACTTTTACCATTTTAGCATTGGTAAATAAACCTGTTGCTAAAACATCGTTAATATGTTTGTTTTGCATCCACTTTAACCAAGCGGAATGAATGCTTTCGTCTACGTTTATGGTTACGTTATATATAATCATTTTTAATAAATTTCAATTTCAAGTACAAAATTCATCCTTCAAAAATCGTTAATCATCAATCTAAAATCAAATCGTCGAATCACCTCGCAAGGTTCTATATTGTTTTCTGCTTTCGGTGTAATACAAACTATCGGGATGTTCTAAAACTACTTTTTCGTATAATGCTTTTGCTTTTTCGTTGTCTAAAAGATGTTTTCTATAAATTTCTGCTGAAAAGAATAAAGCTTCATCCTTATAAATACCATCTTTATGGTTGTCTAAGATGTTTTGATAATAGGTTAAAGCAATGTTGAAATCATCTTTTTCTTCGTAAATTTTTCCAACTTTATACAAAGTACCTTCTTCGATACTTTCGCCTTTGTGTTTTTGCAAAATGGCTAAAAAGAGTTGGAGTGCTTCTTCTTTTTTATTTTGGTACAATTTTAAATCCGCAGTCGCATAAGATTGAAGCGCTACTCGTAAACTGTCTTCTGCTGAGTTGTCTTGTATAAGCAAAAACATTTCAACCGCATCATTTGCTATTAACAAGCTTGGCGATTGTTTCAAAACTTTTACTTGTTGTAAGGTCCAATCGAAATCTTTTTTATAGAAGTTTGCTTTGGCTAATTTTAGACTAGCTTCGTGTGCTAAAACATCATTTTTCAAGTTGTCTTCTACTTGCGCATAATACAAAATGGCTTGATTGAATTTTTCATCATACACCATAATATCCGCCAATTCCATTTTTACTTTTGATTGTTCTCTCATATTCAAAGTAAGTTTCAAGGAATTCTGTAACAACTCAATTCCTAATTTTGATTGATTCAAATAAAAAGCTTGAAAATGAGCCGAAAGAATTTGTAAGTCAATAGAATATGGACTAATATCGTATTTTTTCAACAATTCTTGAAGTTTCAAATCAATAGCAGGATAGTCTTTTGAAGTTGCTGATTCCATTTCCATAGAAATTAGAAAATGATGCGCTTGCATTTGTAATCCTAAATCTTGTGTGTTTTCTAATACAAATTCTAAAATAAGTTTGGCGTCTTCAAATTGTTTTTCCTCCATTGCCATCATTCCCAAAGTGACAATGTTGTAAAAACTTTCAGGATTTCTCTTATAAACTGCTTTCTCTTGAACAAATGCTTTTCCATATTCCTTTTGTTGCACAAAAAACCAACTCAAAAATTGATTCCAATATACATCTTGCGATTTCTGTGTTCTAAGCAATAGGTTTTTTCGAATAGTAGCTGCAAAAGAACCATCAGCATCATCCATTAAAAAACGAGTTAAATAGTTTTGAACCATTGGAGTTCCATCAGGAGTTGCAAAACCATAATCTAATAGTTTGTTCAACATTACATCCAAATTACCTAGTTGCCCTTGAATCATAGCGGTTTGAAAATCAAAATTTAGACTAGGATTTTTCTTTTGCGCAGTTTCATATGCTTTTAATGCCCAATCTAACAGTACTTTTTTCTCAAACGAATTAGCAACTTGGTTGGCGTAATTTGGTTCTTTTTCGATTTCTTGAATGGCTAATACGTAATTTTTATCCGCTTTATCCTTGTTTTTTTGAAGTTGGTAATTGTAGCCTAATTCAACAAATAACAAAGGTTGGTTGTATTTGTCTTTTCGTTTTGTAATGGCGCTTTCCGCTTTGTCATATTGTTGCAATTGTTGGTAACATTCCACCACTTTCTGAAAAAAGAAAAAATTCGATGGTTGTTTGGTCGAAATCTCTTCAAATAAGGTTAATGCTTTTTGAAATTCTCCTTTATCAAAATAGTCTAACGCCAATTGCTCATTCTGTGCCGAAACCCAAAACGAGGACAAAAACAAAATAAAAAAAGCTAATTTTTGTAACATAAATAAAATAAATAATGTACTAAAGTAACACTTTTTAGCGTCAAATTAGTACATTATTTTATAAAGATTAACGTTTAGTTAATAATATCAAATCCTGTATATTTTCTTAAAACTTCAGGAACTACGATGCCTTCAGGTGTTTGGTAGTTCTCTAAAATTCCAGCTAACACTCTTGGTAACGCTAGTGAACTTCCGTTTAGTGTATGTGCCAATTGGTTTTTACCTTCTTTGTCTTTAAAACGTAATTTTAAACGATTCGCTTGGAAGGTTTCAAAATTAGATACAGAACTAATCTCTAACCAACGCTCTTGTGCTGTTGAATATACTTCAAAATCATACGTTAAAGCAGAAGCAAAACTCATGTCACCACCACATAATCTCAGAATTCGGTATGGTAATTTTAATTCTTGTAAAATTCCTTTTACGTGTTCTACCATGCCATCTAACGCTTCGTACGATTTATCAGGATGTTCAATGCGAACGATTTCTACTTTGTCAAATTGGTGTAAACGATTTAATCCACGAACGTGAGCACCATATGAACCTGCTTCACGACGGAAACATGGTGTATAGCCTGTGCATAAAACAGGTAGATCATTTTCGTTTAACAACACATCTCTAAAGATATTGGTTACTGGAACTTCAGCGGTTGGAATTAAATACAAATCATCTACACCTACATGGTACATTTGTCCTTCTTTGTCAGGTAATTGACCAGTTCCAAAACCAGAAGCTTCATTAACCATATGGGGAACTTGGTATTCCAAGTAACCAGCATCGGTATTTTTATCTAAGAAATAAGTGATTAAAGCACGTTGTAATTTAGCACATTTTCCTTTGTAAACTGGGAAACCTGCACCTGTGATTTTTACACCTAATTCGAAATCAATTAAATCGTATTTTTTAGCTAATTCCCAGTGAGGTAAAGCGCCTTCGTGTAATTTTGGAATTTCACCTTCTTGATGTACATTTAAATTTTCTTCAGGTGTTTTCCCTTCAGGAACTATGTCCGCTGGTAAATTAGGTAATTTGTATAATTCTTCTTGTAATTTAGCGGCATATGTATTCAATACTTCGGTCAATTCTTTGTCTTTTTCACGAAGTTGAACCGATTTTTCTTTTAAGATTTCAGCTTTTGCTTTTTCGCCACTTTTCATTAAATCACCTATGTCTTTGGATAGCTTATTTGACTCGGATTTGATAGTGTCTAATTCTACTTGAGTTGCTCTTCTTTTTTCGTCTAATGCAATTACTTCTTCAATGGCATTTTTAACATCTAAGTTTTTCTTAGTTAATCGTTTTACTACTTCGTCTTTGTTTTCTCTAATGTACGCTATCTGTAACATAATATTTGTGATTTTAAAGATGCAAATTTAAGAAATTGGAATTAGAAAATCAGTAAAAATCATTTTATGAATCTAGTTTTAATGAATTAAATAAAATCTCACAAAAACCAGATTAAAAATAAAGATATTATTGTATATTCGTCTAATTATTATTTATAATATTATTTTTAGCTGAATTTGTTTTACTTTTTACTATTTTAAACGATGACAATTGTCCCCAAAAATATAACCTTCAAAAAAAATGAAAAAAATTACGCTTAATTTACTTCTATTAATAGGTGTTTTTTGTTTTGCCCAAACAAATGATAACGATTTTAATAGAATGGTGGAAGCCGAAATGAAATCAGCTTCTTCATTGCAAAATCTTAGAGTGAATCCCAATACTCAAAATTATGATATAACTTATCATGAATTGCGATTTACAGTTAACCCAAATAACATAACTCCATACATAAATGGAGTTGTAAAAACTACTTTTAAAGCATTGTCTGATATGAATGTTGTAACTTTCGACATGGCGACAGCTTTAGTGGTAAGTTCGGTTACAATGAATAGTGCTAATCTAACTTTTAGTCAAAGCAACTATGAGTTAAATATTAATTTGCCTACTACACTTACAATGGGGAATAGTGCAACAGTTGAAATCACTTATGCGGGTTCGCCACCTCAAGGGGAAGGTGCTTTTACGAGAAGTACCCATGGTGGAACTCCTGTTATTTTTACGCTTTCTGAACCATTTGGAGCCCGAGATTGGTGGCCATGTAAACAAGATTTAAATGATAAAATTGACAATTTTGATATTTACATTACTTGTCCAGATGCCTATATTGGGGTTTCGAATGGTTTGCTGCAAAGTTCAACAACTTCTGGAGGAAATACAACACGTCATTTTAAACATAACTTTCCAATTCCAGCGTATTTAATTTCGTTAAATGTTACAAATTATACTACTTATAATATTCAAGCTGGATTAGGAACAGTTGAAAATCCGTTTTTCCCAATTAACAACTATTTATATCCTGAGAGTAATACCGCATCAACTAGAACGGCAATTGATGTTACTGTTCCTATAATGAATGTTTTCGAAGAAAAAGTCGGCTTTTATCCCTATCGTTCTGAACAATATGGTCATGTTCAATTTGGCTGGGGTGGTGGAATGGAGCATACCACGATGTCATCGATGGGAGGTTGGAGTAGAAGTCTCATAGCTCATGAATTAGGACATCAATGGTTTGGCGACAAAATTACTTGTGGTACATGGAAAGATATTTGGTTAAATGAAGGTTTAACAGAATATATGGCAGGAATTGTGGTAGAAGAGTTAGATGGAGCAGCGGCTTTTGTGTCATGGAAAAACAGTAAAATCTCAAACATTACTTCTCAAACTAGCGGAGCAGTTTATTTAACTGATGCAGAAGCATTGGATGTAAATAGAATTTTTAGTAGCAGATTGTCTTATAACAAAGGTTCGATGGTTACTCATATGTTACGATGGGTGATGGGAGATGCTAATTTTTTTCAAGCGTTACGAAATTATTTATCTGATAGTAATTTAGCTTTTGGTTATGCAGTCACAAATGATTTAAAAGGACATTTGGAAGCTGTACATGGTAGTAGTTTAGATGAGTTTTTTAATGATTGGGTTTATATGCAAGGGTATCCAACTTATACTGTTAATGTTCAAACATTAGGTTCAAGTCAGGCAAGAATTACGATTAATCAAACTCAATCACATTCTAGTGTCACTTTTTTCGAAATGCCTTTACAAATAAGATTAACAGGTGCAGGTGGTGTAACACATGATGTGGTGGTAAATAATACTTCAAACGGAGAACAATTTGTAGTACCAGTTCCTTTTTTAGTTACAGGTGTCATTTTTGACCCAAACAAACACATTATTTCAAGAAACAGTACAACAACATTATCAAATGATACTTTTGAATTAGAAGAAGTAATTTCTATATATCCAAATCCTGCAAGTGACGAATTACATATTATGATGCCAACAACTACTCAATTGGAAAAAGTGGAAATTTATAATACTCTGGGTCAATTATTAGCGACTCATCAAATGGTAGATTTTAAAATTGACAACTTAAGTTCAGGAATGCATGTGATGAAAATCACGACTTCGGAAGGAGCAATTCATAAAAATTTTATAAAAAAATAGTACAGCAATAAAAATATGATGAAAAGTAAGGTGAAAACCTTACTTTTGTCGTTTAAATAAATGCATAAAAATGATTCAAGTAGCACAAATATTATTCATATTATCAGTTTTAGTAATACTTCACGAGTTTGGTCACTACATTACAGCCAAAATGTTCAAAGTACGAGTAGAGAAATTTTACTTATTTATGGATGCTGGTTTTTCTTTAGTGAAAAAGAAAATTGGTGAAACAGAATGGGGAATCGGATGGTTGCCATTAGGAGGTTATGTAAAACTTTCAGGAATGATTGATGAAAGTATGGATACCGAGCAAATGAATCAAGAACCACAGCCTTGGGAGTTCCGTTCAAAACCAGCTTGGCAGCGTTTGATTATTATGTTAGGTGGAATTATAGTGAATGTTATTCTTGCTTGGTTGATTTTTACTATTATGTATGCAACTGTCGGACAGAAATTCATTGCTACTGAGAAAATTCAAGAAAATGGATTAGCTTTTGGAGAAGTAGGTCAGAAAGCAGGATTTAAAAATGGAGATAAAATTATTTCTGTTGACGGACAATTTCAACCTAGTTTTAACCGAATGACGTTAGATGTTTTACTTGGTGACAAAGTTCAGGTGGAACGTAATGGTGAAAAAGTTGAGGTCATTCTTTCTGATGAAATGAAAGGTGAAATCATTAGCAAAGAAGGAAAAGAATTTGTTGGACCTCGTTTTTCAAATACCGTAGTAGATTCTGTAGTTCCAAAATCGGCAGCAGATTTAGCAGGTTTGAAGAAAGGCGATAAAATCAAAGCTTTAAACGGAACTGCTTTTACTTATTATGATGAGTTCAAAGAAAGAATTTCTAAACATAAAAATGATAGTATTGCGTTGTCAGTTTTAAGAGGAACTCAAATGGTTGAATTGAAAGCCAAAGTAGATAAAGAAGGAAAATTAGGGTTCGTAAACAAAGCATTAGACAAATTAGATTACGAAGTAAACAATCAATTATCATTTGGCCAAGCTATTCCAGCTGCGGTTAAAGAATCTTGGGCATTATTGGTTTACAATGTTAAACAGTTTAAATTAATATTACGTCCAAAAACAGAAGCCTACAAACACGTTCAAAGTCCAATTGGAATTGCACGTCGTTTACCAGATACATGGAATTGGGAGTTTATATGGAATTTCACCGCTTTATTCTCAATCGGATTGGCATTTATGAACTTGTTGCCAATCCCAGGATTAGATGGTGGGCATGCTTTATTTACAATAGTTGAAATGATTACTGGAAGAAAATTATCAGACAAAGCAGCAGGTTATGTTCAAACGGCTGGAATGATTATCTTGTTGACCTTAATGGCTTTAACTTTCGGAAAAGATATATACCAATTAGTGGTAGATAAACTTTTGTAATTTTTTCAATAAAATAATTTGCGATAACAAAAAATCAGTTTATATTTGCACTCGCTAAAAAGATAAATACCTTCCTCCTTAGCTCAGTTGGTTAGAGCATCTGACTGTTAATCAGAGGGTCCTTGGTTCGAGCCCAAGAGGGGGAGCAAAATCCTAATCAGAAATGGTTAGGATTTTTTTATTTTTGTAAAATGAATAACTCGGTTTACATCCTTTACTCCAAAAAGTTAGACAAATATTACATTGGCTTTACAGAAAATCTAAATCAAAGATTAGATTTCCATCTTAACGATTCTCAAACAAGAAAATTTACTTGCAAGGCTGATGATTGGGAATTAATTTTCACTATTGAATGTGAATCTAAAAATCAAGGATTGTCGATTGAGAAACATATAAAATCAATGAAGAGTAGGATTTATATTCAAAATTTACTTCAATATCCTGAGATGAAATTTAAATTACTTGAAAAATATAAATGAGCATCTGACTGTTAATCAGAGTCCCGATAGCTATCGGGATTGGTTCGAGCCCATTGCTTGTCCCGATTGCTATCGGGAAGGGGAGCAAAAAGAGCAATACGAATGTGTTGCTCTTTTTTATATTATCAAAATGAAAACGAAACTTTTCTACAACATCATTAAATCATTACCGCTTAACTTTTAGGAAATAATTGCCCATAATGATTTAATACTTTCTTATTTTTTAATTCACGTCCTTCTAACTTTTGAAGTTCAATTTTGTGCAAAATTAATCAACACAAAAATGAATAAAAATTACACATTTAAAAAGAAGGGTACTTACTTGTTACTTTTTTTTGTATTGTTTGTTTCTACAACTTACGGACAAACATTAGTACATTATTGGAACTTTAACAACAGTACATCAATTGCCACTATTACAACTCCTGCACAAACTGTTGGAGGCGCAACTCTAAATGCAATTCCAGGAGGAATTAGTGTAATTGATTTTACAAATGGAACAGGACAAAATTTTAACGTACTAAATTTAAATGCTAGAAATGGAGATGTTGCTGGAACTCATTTAAGATTTAACGACCCTATTGGTGGCGCTTTAGAATTTACATTGCCAACAACAGGATATGAAAATTGTATTGTAAAATTTGCAACTCGTCGTTCGGGTTCAGGAGCTGGAACGCAAGTTTGGTCGTATTCTATAGATGGAACAAATTATCTTCCATTTACTAATGTGATTCCCAATAACGGAGATCCAGCATTAGCCACTTTAGATTTTTCAGGAATTGACGCTACCGATAACAATCCAAATTTTAAATTGAAAGTCGAATTTCAACAAGGTTCTGGTGGAACTGTTGGAAACAATCGATTTGATAATTTTACTTTGGAAGGAACAACTTTTGGTGGTCTGGATGTTATTGCACCTGTAGCAACTCTGTTCCCTTTAAATAACGCTGCAAATGTGGCAACGAATGTAGTTCCAACGATTTCTTTTAACGAAGCTATTCGATTAGCAGATAATAGTGTAATCGATAATAATAATGTTGACGCTATAGTTGAATTACGTCTGAATAATGCAACTGGAGCAATTGTTCCTTTTGATGCTACGATTTCAGGAAATATAATTTCGATATCACCGCTATCAAATTTAACAGTTAACCAAACGTATTATATCGCTTTATTGCCAAATACTGTTGAAGATTTAAACGATAATGGAATAACTACCCCACAATCTGGAATTTTCACAACGGCAAATCCAAGTATTTCTTTCGCATCTAATTTCATTACAGTAAATGAAAATCACGGAACATTATCATTGGTATTAAATATTGCAAATCCAGCTACTAGTTCAGTAGATTTAGTAGTAAAATCAGCTCCATTCAGTACAGCAGATAATGCTGATTTTACATTAGCGTCACAAACTATATTTGTAACGGAATCATCACCAGCAACATTAACTATAAATATTCCAATTTTAGATGACAGTTCAGAAGAACAACATTCAGAATATTTTGTTTTAAGTTTAGAAAGTGCATCAGGAATTTCAATTTCTGGAACTCCAACTGCTACTATTTACATTGTTGATAACGATAGTCAAGCACCAATTCCAAGCAATCAAATCGAATTAAATTATATCGGAAGTTTTGATCCTTCGGGTGCTAGTACAAGTACATGTGAAATTGTTGTACACGATCCAGCTTCGCAACGTTTATTTACTACAAGCGCAGTAGCAGGATATTTAGATATTATTGATTTTTCTAATCCAACTAGTCTTTCTGTAATCAACTCTGTAAATATTAACCCTTATGGAGGAGTAACAAGCGTTGCGGTTAAAAACGGAATTGTCGCAGTAGCTTCACCAAATGCTGATGAAACATTAAATGGTTCTGTTTTATTTTTTGATACGAATGGAACATTTTTAAAACAAGTAACCGTAGGAGCGCTTCCCGATATGATTACCTTTTCTCCAGACGGAACTAAGGTAATGACAGCCAACGAAGGGCAACCAAATACAGATTATTCAATTGATCCAGAAGGTTCGGTTAGTATTATTGATATTTCTGGTGGAATCGCAAGCTTATCGCAATCAAATGTGATAACGTTATTATTTACGGCTTATAATGCTCAAGAAGCTACATTAGTTGCCTCTGGAGTTAGAAAATTAAAAGCAACAAGTACTTTATCTCAAGATTTTGAACCAGAATACATCACGATAAGTGCCGATTCACAAAAAGCTTGGGTAACCTTACAAGAAAATAATGCCATTGCAGAAATTAATTTAACCAATAATACTATTTCAGATGTTTGGGCATTAGGAACAAAAGACATTAGCTTACCAGGAAACGGATTTGACGTTTCAGATAACAATGGTCAGGTTTTAATTGCGAATTGGCCTATTCAAGCCTACTTTATCCCAGATGCTGTGGCAAGTTACAACGTTGGTGGAACTACTTATTTAGTAACTGCAAACGAAGGTGACGAAAAAGAGTATGGTGCTTTTACTGAAAGAGTTGCTGTTGGTGCAGGAGCTTTTGGTTTAGATGCTACAATATTCCCAAATGCCTCAGTTTTAAAACAAAATCACAATTTAGGAAGATTTAGAGCTACAAATCTTAACGGAAATACTGATGCTGATGCTGAGTTTGAAACCATTCATTGTGTAGGAACACGTTCGTTTTCAATTTTCAATACCACAACAAAACAAATTGTTTATGATAGTGGTGATGATTTTGAACGTTACACAGCAGCAAATTTATCTGCACTTTTTAATGCAGATCACGAAAACAATACACCTAAAGGAAGAAGCCGTGCAAAAGGTCCTGAACCTGAGGGTGTAACTATTGATCAAATTGCAAGTGAAACATTTGCCTTCGTTTCTTTGGAAATAGTGGGTGGTGTA